>Ga0206960_1013_pt1 | contig 52103 bp, 42 predicted proteins | sample Alteio_BWOrgHeat_29_FD_153255 | JGI IMG/M metagenome (GOLD analysis project Ga0206960, IMG submission 153255) | Enriched cells from forest soil in Barre Woods Harvard Forest LTER site, Petersham, Massachusetts, United States -... | ecosystem: Environmental > Terrestrial > Soil > Temperate forest >... | reverse complement strand
AGCAGTATTGGCTGCATTTCTGATGGCATACATGAACTGCTAGATTTGACTGAAATCCTATTCCCGCTAATGATATGGTGAGTACCATGAATGCAATGGAAAGTCAAACTCACATAAACCATCGCTGGGCGTTTGGCATCGCCGCGGCATTGCTGGCCGTTGCTGTTTTTGCAAGGCCTGGGTCGCGCGTCTCTGCAGACCAAACGTGCACGTTGCAAGTTAGCGATGACGTTCCTGCTCCAAGCCTTCAGTCACACAGGGAAACTGTACTTGTAACCCTCTACTTCAAAGGGGAACCCGTCCGGTCAACCGAACTGCCAGGACCAGGTTCCTCCTATGCTATTTGGCATGATCTTAACGCAGGAGCTTACGAGCTTCACTTCGAGGCGAAAGGACATGGAAAGGTAATCAAGCGGCTAGTACTCAACCCAGACGCAGCGAGCAGCGTCAGCCTGCAATCTCTTGGCGATAAGGATGAAATGTGGGGTGCCGGCCCAACCCTGTACGACCTAGAGAAGAGGATCACTGCTTTAGAAAAGGCCAAAGGATAACTAGAAGGGCCAGCTAGATTCTTGAGCTCGAGTCGACACATAGGCCTTAGGTCAGTTGACCAACCCTGTTGTAGCCCTACTCTTAACATGCGACAAGATCACTAGAAAATACGAAAAGCCTACGGGTCTGAGGACATTGGTGCGGGCCCCGATTGCTGTGGCATCGCCCAGCCTAGGCCTCGTCGTACGCTAGCTGAACCCGGACGACGTCCGCCGCGTACTGGACGACGGTGGACTCCTCCGTGTGGCGAAGCTTCTCGATGATTTCGTCGAGGCTCTCCGCTGTCAGAGGACCGTAGTAGTCGGACCCGACCTGCATGCAGGGCGCCCGGTCGCAGGAGTTGAGGCACTCGACTTCTTCGAGAGTGAACATGCCGTCATCGGTCGTCTCGCCGTGATGGATGCCCAGCTTCTTGACCAATTGGTCGCGAAGGTCCCAGGCGCCGTTCACGTGGCAGGAGAGACAGGTGCAGAGCTCGATCTTGTGACGGCCGGGCTTGTGGGCGGTGTTGTAAAGCGAATAGAAGGTCGCCACGCCTTCGACTTCGGCATAGCTCCGCTCCAAACGATGGGCAACCTCGGCGATCGCATCGCCTGGGAGGAAGCCGCCATATTCGCGCTGGGCAAGCCACAGACCGGGCAGGATGCATGCCTTCTTGTTCGGATAGTGGCTAACGAGCGCAGCCAGCTCTTGTACGGCCTTTTCGGAAAATTGGAGGTTCAGGTCCTCAGCTTTGGGCTGAGGCGGGCGCTTGTTCGCGCTGCCGATTTGGATGAGTTCGCTCATGCTGCTTCGTTAAGATTACCGGTCGATCTCACCGAGGACGATGTCAATCGAGCCGATGATGGCCACAACGTCCGCGATCAGCCGCCCTACGGCCAAGACTTCCAAAGACTTCAGGTTCATCAGACTGCTCGGGCGAACATGCCATCGATACGGCCGGTTGGTGCCGTCGCTCACCACATAGAAGCCAAGCTCGCCCTTCGATCCTTCCACGGCCGCGTAAACCTCGCCAACCGGCGTGTGGAAACCCTCCGTATACAGCTTGAAGTGGTGGATCAGCGACTCCATCGAGTTGTCGAGCTCTTCCCGCGGCGGCGGCGCGATCTTTCGGTCGGCGGTTCGGAACGGGCCTTCCGGCAATCCGTCGATGGCCTGCCGGATGATCTTGCAGCTCTCCTTCATCTCGGCGATGCGCACCAGGAAGCGGTCGTAGACGTCGCCCTTCTTTCCAACCGGGATCGCGAAGCTGAAGTCCTCGTAGCTGCTGTAAGGATTGCTCTTTCGCAGATCCCACGCTACGCCGCTGGCTCGTGCGATCGGGCCGCTGCAGCCTAATTCGAGCGCTTGCTGCCCGGAGAGCGTGCCTACGTCAAACGTGCGCTGCTTCCAGATCGGATTCTCGACGAGCATGTTCTCGACCGTCTTCAGTTCCGGAAGGAATCCGTCGAGGAAGCTGCGCAATTTCGTATCAAAGCCGGCCGGCATATCGCCACGGAGACCGCCGGGAACGATCCAGCTTGGCATCATGCGTACGCCGGCAAACATCTCGAAGAGGTCGAGGATCAGCTCGCGCTGCTGCCAAACGTAGAAGTACGGCGTCATCGCGCCGAGGTCGAGACCGTGGGTGCCGAGCCAAACCAGATGGGAGGCGATGCGGCTCAGTTCGGCGAGGATCACGCGCAGATACTGTGCCCGCTTCGGGATATCGCACTCCAGCAGCTTTTCGACGGCCAACGCGTGGGCCAGGTTGGTGCCGTTCGCGTTCAGGTAATCCATGCGGTCGGTCATGACCACGCACTTCATATACTGCTGATACTCGGCCTCTTTCTCCATGCCGGTATGCAGGTAACCGATCACGCACTTGCATTGGATGATCGTCTCGCCTTCGAGCTCGCAGATCACGCGAAGGACGCCATGGGTCGAGGGATGCTGCGGCCCCAGGTTGACCACCATGGTGTTCTCGCCTATCTTCTGATAGAGCGTCTCCGTCGATGGCATGAACGTTTGGCTGGACATGGCTGCTCTGTGCGTTGGAACCGGATTCGCCGGGCCCAGGTCCGAATTCTACCAGCGGAACCCGCTATCCTATTTCCCTTCGATGTTGTGCGTCCTCTTAGTTCAGATCGCAGCCTGGAACCTCGGGCCATTTTCCCGCGACGGGGTGATCAATCCCGTCCTCGGGCCCAACCCCGCATCGAGCTTCCTATGCCCGATGCGTAAGGCGCCGGTTCACTGGGAGCACGACCACGCCTTCAACCCGGCTGCGATCACACGGAACGGGCACATTTACGTCTTGTTTCGAGCCGAGGACAACAGCGGCTCCGGCATCGGCGGACACACATCGCGAATCGGCCTTGCCGAAAGCACCGATGGCCTGCATTTTGTGAAGCGCAAGGCTCCGGTTCTTTATCCCGCGAACGACGCCGGCAAGCAATACGAGTGGACCGGCGGATGCGAAGACCCTCGGGTCGTTCAGGCTCCGAACGGCGAATACGTGATGACGTACACCGCCTGGAATCGTAAGTTGGCCAGGCTTAGCGTCGCGACCTCTTCCGATCTGGTGCATTGGAAGAAGCACGGACCCGCCTTTTTGCACACCAAGTTCCTCGACACCTGGTCCAAGTCCGGCTCGATCGTCACACGCGTCGACCGAGGCCGGGTCGTCGCCGCAAAGATCGGCGGCAAGTTCTGGATGTACTGGGGTGAGGGAACGTTGAACGTCGCGACATCGACGAATTTGGTGGATTGGAGTCCGCAAACCGATTCGGACGGCAAACTGTTAGGAACCCTAACAACGCGCCACGGTAAATTCGATAGCGCCTTGGTCGAGTCCGGGCCGCCCGCTTTGCTAGGCTCACACGGCATCGTGTTGATCTACAACGGCAAGAACGACGGCAAGTCCGGCGACTCTTCGTTGCCCGACGGCACGTACGCCGCCGGCCAGGCCCTATTCGACGCCCACAACCCCGCCCACCTGATCGGCCGCACCGACACCTACTTCATCAAGCCCGAAGCCGCCCAAGAGAAGACCGGCCAATACAAAGCCGGAACCGTCTTCACCGAGGGCCTTGCCCTTCTCAAAGGCAAATGGTTTTTGTACTTCGGTGAAGCCGATTCCTTTGTAGGCGTCGCGATCGCCCGGTAACTACGCGGTTCCGGTACGCCGAAGGCGTTTCTTCCTCAAAAAGCCCAGAGTTGGCTCTGTGCCTACCCTGGGTACGGAAGGCGAGCGCAACCAACCCCGAATGGGGTTGCGTCCCCGCAACGGAAACACCTCAATCTTTAGGGTGGCCTAACCGACATACGAATTATTCCTTCGGCCGTTTCGGACTCAACCCACCTTGGGGTTGTTCGGTTGGCGGCGGTCTCCCCAGGGTAGCCGGAGCAACCCTGGGCTTTTTGCGGAACAAACGCCTTCGGCGTACCGGACGCGCTTACTTTCGCTTGAAAGCCAACACCACGTCGTTACCGGGCATCACGTAGTTTTGAAGGCTGAAATCGTGGACTTGCATGGTCTTCGTGCTCGAAGTGCCGGAATCTAGGTCGATGGTTATCACCTCGTAGGTGCCGTCGCCGATGGATAGGCCGTTGACGGTGCCCTGAACGCCGGTCAGGCCTTTGTTGGCGGTCAGACGCAGCAGCATCCAGTCGGATTCGCCGCAGGCTATTCCGCTGGCTTGAGGACCGGCGTTGGTAACGGTCATGTCCGTCAGATGCGCCCAATCCGCGCCGTGGTTCTCCATGCGAATGGAAACCGCACCGGCAGGAAAGGGGACGGAAACAGGCCCTTCCGGAGCGTAGTTTTTGTCCTTGGCTGGATAGTTCTGCGACTTGGCGAGCTTATCGTTTACGTAGATCCGGATCGCTGCGCCACCGGAGGCGATCTCGTTAAACCGAACGACGAACTTGCCAGGCTGCTTTGCCCGAAACGTCAAGGTGATCGGGCCGGCCTTCAAGTCTTTGTGGTTGCCCTCCATGCTCTGGAAGTAACCGGGGAGCTTGGATAGTTTTTGCGGCGTCAGGTCGTCAGGCAGGTTGAAGTTCGACTGCTCCATCGGCTGCCAACCGCCGCCTGGACCGAACGTTAGATCTCCGGCACCGGCCGTGGCTACCCGGATGTGAAGTTGCTTCGCGTTAGGATGGTTAGCGATGCCGCTCGCCACGATAACGGTTGAAGCCGTCTTGAACTCGCCGTAGAGATCCAAATTCTCGACGGTATCCCATCCCCAGTACATTGCGGCCGCTGCCTGGTTTGCTGCCATCGCGCCATAAATCCCGTCTCGCAGGCCTGCGCGGACGGCCTCTTTGCCCTCACCAGGAGGACCGAACTCGCCGAAAAAGCCCGGCTTGTCGGCGGGAAACTCGTAACCGGCGATTGCGTTGAGGACGTTGGAAGGATAGGTGTGCGCCTGGTAGTAGTCCATCGGCGCGAACAAGGCCGGCCGGTCCATAGCCGAGCTGGTGGTGACCATGTGGCCATACGGGTCGATCGACCGAAGATATTCGGCCATCTCCTTGTGCCAACTTTCGATATCTGGCCACCGGTTCGCGTAACGGGCGTCGACCCACTCGACCTCGTTAAAGATTTCCCAAGCCAGAATGCTCGGCGACGCCCCGTATCGCGCGACGGCATAGCGCAGCCACATCTTCGCGCGGCGTTTCGCCTCCGGATCGGTAAAGAAGTCGGCGGCATCCTTCAGAAACCCACCGTTCTTTGCATTCCACGGATGATCCGGCCAGTTTGGATTCACTTTCGAGCTGAACAAGCCATGGTTGAACAGCACCATCTGAAACACGACGCCGTTCTGCTCGCAGTTCGCAACTAATTTCTCCCAAGTATTAAGCGCCTTCGGCCAGAGCTGATCCTTCGGCACGCCGGGCTCCTGCGGCCACCAGGGGTTCTTTCCATCCCAACTGCTCGCCCAGATGCGGCTCCAGTTCACACCGTTCTTTCCCATCTTTGTCAGCTCATCGGCCATCGGGATGAAGTTGCCATTCTGCCAACCAAGGTTGAAGCCGGTCGGATAGTACGGCAAGCCGTCGTCCCACCGGAACCGGTTCTTAGCCGTCTTGTCCAAGCGCACGAAGCCGTGCGGAAGCGGAGCCTCGAGATCCAGCAGCCCTTCCTGCGGCTGCTCTATCATTTTCTGGCCATTCCGATAGAGCGTTGCCTTGTATCGCCCCTTGATCGGCGTGACGAGGATCGCCTTGTATCCGCTCTCGCCGTCGAAGTACGCGATCCGGTCGATCGGGTCCCCCTTTGGGCCGAGAAACTTCACATGAACGTCGTTGACGGCAGGGTCGTACGGATTGCCCCCGAACATCACCTGAAAAGTGGCTGTAGCGGGTCCGTACCAAGATTTAGAATCGGCCTGACGAATAGCGAGCAACGCGACGATGGGGAGCACGACTCATTGTGAGCGTTAAAGCGCTTCGCTACGCTAGCGTTTGAGCGTTCGAGAGACGTTGATAGATCGGGAGTCCCTCGAACGCTTGTAACGCTCCAGCGCTTCAACGCTGATCCGCCATGCGAATCTCGATCTCTTTTGCGTTATCGACCTTCTGCCACCGACCGGTCAGGGCGTGGATGAACTGTCCGCCGTGTCCAGAATGCCCAACAAGCAGGATCCGTCGGCCCGAAAAGCGCTGTTTGAATTCCGCGATCGACGCATCGACCTGCGCGAGTCCGGAGTTGTAATCGGAGGCGACCGGATACTTGTCGTGGCCATTCTCAACTACAAAGAGTCCGGCGAGGTCCTTCGGGATAGCGATTTTTCCACCAAAGCCAAATCTCGTCGCAGCCGCATTCCTCGGCCGACGACCGGTGCAGCATTCGTAAAGCAGGGGCCAGACGGTCGCCCGCTGACGGGTTGCCCTCAGGTAGGGGGCAATCGTATAAAGTGCCCTCGGTGAGGGCGATACCAAGATCAGCTCGAAGCGCGGGTCCGCGATTAGCTCCTTGGTTAGGGCCTCGACCTCGGCCTTACCCTTCTGGGAGAACGCGTTCAGGGTCTTCGAGTTGTAGCGTCCGGTCGCGTTGGCAACGGTCTCGCCATGCCGGACGAAGATCAAATCCGTCTTTCGTTGCAGCGCGACAACACAGGCATAGGCAGCAATCATAGTCAGAACTTACCCGCCGCCCTCCGCGTTCTTTGGCGCAGGTGTGCCGCCCAGTTGGCGCGTTGAATACCGTTTCGCTTGGCAGTCCGACTGAATCGCCTTAAACTAATGCGGGCCACGATGACTGGGGCGATCAAATCATTCTTCGAGAGGAACGCCACTAAGCCGGTGGCGGTGTTCACTGCCGCATCGGCTTTCGCCATTGCAGCGGTGACCTTTAACTTGCCCCTTCTGGCAATAGAACTCGGCGTGGGATTCCTTCTCGTCGCCTTCGCGACCTTGAGCTTCCAAGCGCGCCGAGTTCAGCCGGCGGCTATCGCGATCGGCAGCCTGGTCGCATTCGTGATCTTCAACTGGTGTGTGTCCCTCTCCTGGCTAAACCTGTGGCAGCATGGCAGCCAGGGATTCATCACGCGAAGCGATGCAAATCGCGTGCGTGAAGCGAACCTAATTGCCTTAAAAAGAATTGAGGTTCTCCTCAAGCCGCTTAGCGAACGAATCTCGAACTACGTGCAACCGGCACCGCAAAGCCGGACTGGACACATGAAGCCAGAGCCCGCGCAACTGCTATTTGAGGTACCGATCACGCGTGGAATCCCAGGGCCGGCCAAGGAGCTGAACAGACTCGAAAGCATCGACCGGCTCCGGAAGTGGATGCCGGGACCGGACGCCAGGGTCACTTTCGCGAGCGTCGATAGGCTTTCGCCGGAGAAGCTCCCCGCCGACGACCAGATCTGGCCGCTCTATCACATGCTTCTGGTTAGACGCACCGAACTCTCGGTGGACTCGGATGTGCTCGCTTCCGCCCAAGGCGCACCGATTCCGGAAGACGTCAGGGCTGACCTGGTCCGAACGGCTCCGGCGCTGTCTTTATGGTTCACCTTATGGGCGGCGGTCAACCTCGTCTTTGCGGGCCTCGGTTGGCTTTTTGAGCTGCCCAAGCAAATCAGGCGTCGATTGATCACATAAACTTGGCATACCTCCCAGAAGGGTGTTATCATCCCTTTAGGAGGTATCAATGCGATACAAAGGCGAGTTAGACGGGATCGTGTTAGGTGTGCTGCAGGCTGGTCCGGCACACGGCTACGAGCTCGTGAAACGAGTGAAGAGCCTCAGCGACGGGGTGCTGTCTGTGGGGGAAGCGAAGCTGTACCCGTGCCTTCATAAGCTGGAGGAGCAGGGGCTCGTGTCTGCGGAATGGATTCCCCAGGACGGAAAGCCTGCGCGCAAAGTGTACGCACTGACTGCAAAGGGATCGGGCGCACTGTCCGAAAAACGCACGGCCTGGGAGCAATTCGCCGCCGGAATCGTCGCCGTCTTGGGCGCCAAGGAGTCGAACCGTGGTTGAGGATTACCTACAAAAGCTGAGCGAGACACTGACAGCGCAGTGTGGCAAAGAAAAGTCAAAAACGATCCTAGCCGAAGTCAGAGACCATCTTGACCAGGCAATCGAAGAACTGGTCGGGCGCGGCCTTAGCCGGCAGGAAGCAGAGAAAACCGCCGTCAGCCGGTTCGGTGACGCCGCAGCGGTGTGTCGATGGTACGCCGACCAGCATCGGCGCCCGTCTGTCTGGAGGGCGTCCCGATGGCCGCTTGTGGCAAGCGCCGCAACCACAGTTCTCTGGCACTTCCAGAACGACATTTTCCCAAGTTACTTCCTGGCAAAATTCGGAGCCTTGATCGTGATCAACACGATGCTGGCTCTGACGGCCGTGCTCTGCTACCGGTCTAAGCGCTTCACGGCTGGTCCCATCACTCTGAGCGCCCTCGGCTTATTCCTCCTCCTGGTCGGAAGCTTTTGCTTGTTTTCAGTGCCTATCTTTGGCGAGTACGGCTATGGAGTCATCGCTCGATCGTCGGTCGATTCCGAAATTGAGCGGGCTCGGCAGATGCTCGCCAGATCCGAACGTAACCTTCAAACTTTCGGGCAGGGGCAGAAGGTCTTCGCATCCAAGACAGAACCCAAAGAGGGTGTCGGCCAATTTCACGATTCTCGCGGCTACTTGACCCCGATTTACTTCCAAACGCTGGACCCGCGGGTCCATGTTTACATCGACAATAAGGAAGTAAACGGGATCGTCCCGACTTACAAGGACGCTCGAGACTTCTGGATCGATCAGCCGTCGAGGGTCAGCACCGCGACTGGAAAAAGCGAGATCTTTTACATTGCCGAGGCGACTGACGAGGCCGCCGATTCACGGAGGCTCATCCGTGAGTTGCCCAACGCTGCGTCGCTTCCCCTGGCAACGAAGCTGCCTGCGTTTGCCGGCACTGCAAAGTGGGAGGCGATATTTCTTCTCGGCTTCGGCCTCATCGCCGACGTTACAGGGGGAATCCTGCGCATGCTCGTGGAAACTGTCCAACGCCGAAGAAACCGAGGCCCTCTGACTTCATAAGGACCGCCAGGATTCTCTGGGCACGTGGGCTGCAGACCCGTTGCCCGCCTCTGTATGCCGGGCGAGGCGCCCCGGGACCCATAAGCGGGCGGGGCGCCCGCGCTCCTTTTGAAAGCCCTTGGCAAACGGGCGAACTGCCTATATACTAACCACGCCTTACATACAAACCGGAGGTATTGATGGCGTTCAAGAAGGACCTTTCGACACTCGTGCTCGGCTTGCTTCAGGAAGAAGGGTTGCACGGTTACGAGATTGCGCGCCGGATTCGCGAGGTTAGCGACAAATCTCTCGAGGCTGCCGAAGGGCGGCTTTATCCGGCGTTGCATAAGCTGGAGCTGGATGGCCTCGTTCGCGCCGAGTGGGTGCCACAGGAGGGCCGACGAATGCGAAAGGTCTACTCGCTGACCGAAGCCGGCCAGGCGGAGCTAACGACTCAGCGCAAGGCTTGGCGGGCGTTTGCCGACAGCGTCGAGGCGATTCTCTCTCCCGGCCACAACAAGCCGTCGAGCCAGCCCGAGGGAGGTGCGGCATGAAAGACCTCTTTGACACCGAAGGCCGCCGCGTCGCCTGGCTTCTTCACGAAATCGAGCGCCAGACAACCGATCGACTGTCGGAAAAGTCTCGCCAAGACTTATTGGACGAAGTGTCTGCCCACCTGGACGCCGCCATACAGGCACGACTGGAACTCGGCATGAGTCCGTTAGAAGCCGAAACTGAGGCAGTCGAGTCGTTCGGCCACCCGAAGGCTTACATTGACGACCTGCTCGCCGTTCACGAGAAGGCGGCGACAAACTCCATACCAGTCCGGCATTCCCGCTTCGGCGATCGCAAAACGATGACGGCGCTGGCGGTGGCCGCCGTCTACTCATGTTTCTGGATCTTATCCGGCATCCGTACCGTTGAGGTTCAAGCGATTCTCATCGGCTTGAGTTTGGTGGCTATTCCTTTCGCCATTTACAGCTATCGGGCGCGCCGGGTCCAGTTTTTCCCGATCTTCCTTTCGAGCATGGCGACGTATTTGGCGCTTTGCTTCGTCATGTGCCTAACATGGCACAATCTGTGGCTTCATGGCGGCCTCGGGATCATGCCAAGATGGGAGGCAGGGCATCAGAAGGAGTTGGACCAAGCGTCCCTGTCCAAGATCGACTCGATGCTGATTCCGTTGCATCGGCGGCTAATGCTTCATGGGAATCCGAACCGGCCCGGCTTAGCCGCCCTCAATCTTCCGTCTGCCGAGTCGCTATTGGTTCCCGTCCCCCGTGACATCCCGTATAACAACAAGACGCTCGTCTTTGAATACAACTGGACCCCGAATCCGGACTCCGCTATCGAATATGTTCAGGCAAAGGACGCTGCCGAAGCCGACAATGTTTGGCGTACGAGGGGCATTCCTTTGAATACAAAGCTTGTCCGCCGCAGCGACGAATTGCAGGAGCGAATTAGGGCGATCTCGAATGCGCAGACTTCTTGGATCTTCAGCGATTTCTTAATTAACCTGCAGCAAACCGCGATCGCCGTTCCCTTCTGGTTCGGATTCTGGGCTCTCTTGAACTTTGTTTCCGGCGGCTTGGGCTGGTTCCTGGCGCTTCCGCCGTCAATTCGCCGCCGGAAGACGGCTTAGTCCAGGATCAAATTGCCGATCAGGTCGTCGTGACCGAAATAGAAGTGCTGCGAGTACTCGCCGGGCCGAAGCCAGATAAGCGCCGGCGGCAGCCCTCGCAGCACGAAGCCGGCCACCGCTTGACCTTCTTCGGCCGAGATCGGCTGCCCTTCCCTACCGGTAACGATCAAGTGCAGCAGGTCCTCTTCGCCCTCGAATTGGTACCGGAAGGGCCCTGCACTGCCGGAAAAATCGTTCGGCTCGAGGCCGACAGAAAGCAAGGCAAACCGGTCGCTGGGACGCGACAGGGTCGGGTCGAAGGCAGGAAGCTTGATCGTCCTATCGTCGCGGACGTATTCGAGAATGCGAGCCATCACCTCGACCCGACGGGCGATTTCCTCGGCCGTGGGACTGATCATTCTCAAAAAACTGGCGGAGCGGGTGGGATTCGAACCCACGATCCGGTTCAACACCGGATACGCGATTTCCAGTCGCGCTCCTTCGACCACTCGGACACCACTCCGCGACTGCCAAACATTATGGCTGAAGCTGGCCTAACTTGAGATAACGGAGGCGCCAAGTTGCACCAATGACCTGAAATTAGGCGACCGATCGGACACTTCGACCTGGCGGCCGGCCTTCAAGGCCAGCTTCGCGATCCTCTCCATGTTGCCGCCCTCGGCGATTTGGACAAACGCCAACCTTTTCGCCAGGCACCCGATGAGACGGTCCCGGACCTGGTTGTTGATGCCGACAAATCCGGCATCTGGCCGAAACGGGCTAATGACCAGGTCGGTCCGAGGATCGAATCGCTCCCGCCACAGGTACGCCTCACTGCTGGTATCGTTCTGAAGATCCTTCCCCAACGCGGTGAAGAGGCCGCGATCCAGGCATAGGATTCTAGGCGAGCCCCACCGCAGCGGCACGATCGCCGAGCGTTTGTATTCGGGCCGATCGTGCCCACTGACGAGCACTTCCGACCGCAGGACGCCTTCCTCGGCCAACTTCTCGATTAGGTCCAGATCGGCCGGCCGTGAGTTGCGCGAACTGAGGACGCAAAACGTGCTGCCCTCCAGCAAGCGGGCGTTGCCGTAAAGGAACAGGATTCCCGGCGGATCTGGGTCCATCTCCTCGATCAAATTGGGATAGTGGGCGTCAGCCGACGAAATCAGGTTGACGCCAAGCCCAGTCAAATGCTTCTCCGCCTCTTGAACCAGCTTGATTCGCTTTTCCGGCTCGTGAGCAAGATTCGCCGCCGCTTTGGCGCTCAGCCGATACTCTTCGATGAAGGCTTCGGCCGACAGGCGTAGAAACTCCTCCGCCGAGCGGTTGAGCAAATCGTTCCGGGCCAAGATACGTGTCACCGATCGTCCGCCGATGCCCGGCGTCATCGCCAGGAAAAGCGCGAACGTTCGGCGCGGCAGGCTCATGGTTGTCCCGATAACCTCTCGGCCGCGCGAAGCAGGACCTTAACCGCCTTTTCGCCGGAACGGCTCATCTCGTCGACGACTTCTTCGTGAGACAGCGGCTGATCCGAAATGCCGGAGGCAAGATTGGTAACGATGGCCAGGCAGCCGTAGTCGACGCCCGCTTCCCGCATGAGGATGGCCTCCGTGGCAGCCGTCATTCCCGCCAACTCTGCGCCAAAAACCTTGTACAGATCGATCTCCGCAGGTGTCTCATACCGGGGTCCGTTTGAGCTTAGATACACGCCACGTTCCTGAATGGGCTCGCCGAGGTCGCGGGCCGCGGCCAGCAAGGCAGCCCGCGCCTTCGCGCTAAACGGCTGCGAAAAGTCCGTGTGAACGACCTGCCGGTCGAAAAGTGTCGGGTGTCGGCCGGTGTAGTCGAGAAAATCGGAGCAAGCCACCAAAGTGCCCGCCGGCCACTCCCGCTTCAAGCTGCCGACAGCGGCCGTCGACAGACAGGCCTTGACGCCAAGCGTTCTCATCCCAAGCGCCATCGCCTTGTAGTTCACTTTATGCGGCGGCACCTTGTGGCCCGCCGAATGCCGGCCGATAAGGAAAAGTTTGACTCCATTAACCTCAACAAGTCGGCCGCGCTGTATTCCGGCAGCGGTCGGTACGTGAAGGGGCCTGCCTCCAAAAAGAAGCAGCCGGTCGCCGATCCCCGTTCCGCCGATGATGCCGATATCCGCCTGCATGCCGGCTTCGATTATATCGATTGCCGCCAAATCGCAAAGAGCTGCGTTCGGAGGTTAAGAGACGGATAAACATGACAGACCTTTCTGCGGTCAAGTGTGTTCGAAGAAATCCGCGACAGAGTAGAATAGGAAGGCCGCCCGTTGAAGCAGAATTGCGGAGAGCAAAGTTTTTGGCGCCAGGCCGGAACTACATTTGGAACACTCTCACGACAGCGAGCCAGGCCGCCTTCACCGCGTGCCCTTCACCAAGTTCTTTTTCTTTACGGGACTTCAATTCGTCATCGCAATCGCGATTTTCAGGTTGGTTACACCTTCGGCGTTCGCGCATGAATTGAAGCACCCCGGGATGATCGTGGCTTGGACCTTTGCGTTCGGCCTCCCGCTGAGCTTGTTCGAGTACCTGTACCACCGATACCTTCTTCACAGCGCCGTGCTTCCTTTTCTTAAGGCGATGCACCGGGCGCACACCCATCATCACGGCCTAACTGCAGTCAAAGCGCCCGTGTCACCGAAGGAGCCGGAGCGTCTCGTTCCCGTAGCGAACGAGTACGCCGTCGAAGAAGAGCACCAGGAAGAGGACATGATGTTCCCGACCTATGCGCTATCCATTTTTCAGGCGCTGTTTGCCCTTACCCTCGGGCTGCCGTTCAAGTTGATGTTCCCCGAACAGCCGGTTTTCATCTCCATCATCACGTCGGTAACCCTGTATTACGGCGCTTATGAGCTGTGGCACGCGGTGATGCACTTGCCGTACGACCACTTTTGGAAACCCCGAATGGAAGCCAAGCGCACCGGCGAACTCGTTCGATTCGTCTACGGTTTCCACTTGATGCACCACTGGCGCCCGACCGCTAACCTAGCCGTCGTCGGCTTCTGGGGCTATGCCCTCTGGGATCACCTCTTCGGCACCCACCACCGCCCCGAGCGCACTCCGCTCGTCGGCGCTCAAGTGAACTATGTGGACGCCGACATGCGCCGCCCCCGCTGGCCGGTTGCCACGCTAGACCGTTGGCAAGCCAAGCTGTACCAGTGGTCGCGCAAGGTGGAAGATTTCGCAGCGCGAGTTTTCTTGGGTTCCGGGAAGGCCAAGCGGCGGTAGCCTTGCACCGAACGATGAGAATCGTTCACAATCCAGTCTCGATTGCCGCTTAGCTCAGCCGGTAGAGCAGCTGACTGTTAATCAGCGGGTCGTAGGTTCGAGTCCTACAGCGGCAGCCATGATTTATTAGTCCCGTCATGCGTCTTCGGGAGATTGAGAAACGATACGCCGGCGAGTGGGTCCTCCTCGAAGACCTTCGCCACAGTAAGCGAACTGGGCAAATCATTTCGGGTCGAGTTATCGCCCATGACCCGGATCGCGATGCCGTATACGAGGCCGGACTAGCGGCTCAACCCAAGCATTTCGCGATCCTCTGCTTCAAAGAACAAGAGCCCGGTACGATTCTCGTCTTGTGAGGCACCATTTCAAGTCGCTCCCGATCATAGTGCCGTGCCTGGTGGCCGGCCCGGCTGGCAGCGGTGAACCTAAGCTGCTGTTGGACACGGGAGCGAGCATCACGGTCCTCGACAGCATCTTTCTCAAGATGATCGGTCTCGATCCAGTGAACTCGAAGGACTTCTGTTTTCTTACAACTGCTAATGGAGTCATTCGGGCACCCATTGTAAGCATTGCGTCTTTTACGGCCCTTGGTATCACTCGGAAAAATCTCCCCGTTGCCGCTCACAGGCTGCCGTCCCAGTCCTATGTCTCAGGGCTCCTCGGTACAGATTTCCTCTGCGACCAGATCATGGTCGTGAACTTCAAGAACCGATGGGTCGAGATTAAATAACGTCGGCAATCCGCCGAGATCATGCCCTCGTCAGTTGCGTACGTGGTGACCCAGGCTCGCAGTCTCGAAAACAAGACAGCCATTTGGGACTACAGAGGCCTCTACGGCGGGGACGAAAAACTCCTGTCGCAGTCGCTAGCTCATATCCAGCTAGCGGCGGCTGAAGCGAGCACAAACGGATTATCCTATTCTCCGTGCTTCGCTATTGCTTCGGCATGGAATATCGCGAGACGCGGCCTGCTACCGATGAGGAGAAGGAGCACGTACGGGTGCTGGCGCATGCGGTCGAGCGCCGAGTCGCTCGTCTTCGTGCTTGGCTGTACGCCGCTGGCGCAGTGTTTATAATCGGTCTTGGACTGATCTTCTCAATCGGCATGCTCATTGTCATGGTCGACTTGTTCGTCATCGGCCGGCTCGCGCTGGCTTATCGCGACGCAAAGAAGCCGCTGGCGTTGGTGCGGGCCTCCGCCAACTTGACGCAGCTGGCAATCTACGGAAATCCCTCCGAAGGTAGATGGAGCGGGGTCCACCCGGAGACCGGGCTTCTCGTCTGGAACGGTGAGGTCTTTGTAAGCCAGGCTATTCGAGTCGAGGGTGTCCACTACGATGAGCCAAATACCCATCAAGAAGCTGGTTGGTACCCCCTTCACAGAGAACATGATCGAGGTCTGGACCGCCGCCCACTTTCGACCGCCGAGTTGACGGAGCTCAACCGCCGCATCGGTTTTCCTAGGATCAGAATAAACCGCTGGATATTGCTCGCCACTTGGATTTTCTTGAGCGGGACAATTTCGACACTCGACGCGAAGGATGCGTTGCGTCCCATGGTCATTTTCCTGTCCTGGTGTGGACTGCTGGGCGTTCTTACTTTGCTTGTCAAGATGAACGTCGTAATCTTCCGCTTGTGGCGAGACCGGGGTGCCAAGGAGGTCGCTAGGGCCGAAGACGACGGTGTGCGCATCGAGTTTTTGCCCCACAGCCGGGTCGTCTGGACCATCGACGGCGAACCGTCTGAGTGGCGTCGCGGAGGCGTCTTTCGCGTCTACTAGGCAGCCTGTCGCTATACTGATCGGCCATGTATCCCGCGATCGAGCCTTACCGATGTGGCTGGCTGCCGGTCGGCAATGGGCATGAGGTTTATTGGGAGGAGTGCGGGAATCCGGATGGGATCTGCGTCCTGATCCTCCACGGCGGACCGGGGGCGGGATGCACTCCGAATAACCGGCGGTATTACGCTCCGGATCGGTATCGCGTCGTGTTGTTCGACCAGCGCAACTGCGGCCGAAGCCGGCCGCACGCAAGTTTGCCGGAAGTGGACCTTTCCGATAACGACACCTGGAGTCTGGTCGAGGATATCGAGCGAGTGCGTCTGCACCTGGGGATTGAGAAATGGCTAATCCAAGGCGCCAGTTGGGGCGCTACTTTGGCGCTCGCCTACGCCGAAGCGTATCCGAGCCGTGTGACCGGCCTGATCTTGCCATCGGCGACGACGAGCCGGCGCTCGGAGATAGCGCTCCTTACGACCGGCTTGGGAAGAATGTTCCGACCGGCTTGGGCAGAGCTGACCGGTTTTGCGGCAACGGACGGCGAAGAAGGAAGCCTGCTGGACAAAATGCACCGGCTCCTCTTCGACCGGGATCCCGACGTCCGATTCGAGGCCGCCACACGCTGGTGTGCTTGGGAGATGGCGATCCTCCCCACCGCTACCGCGCCGTTTCCGCGGTTTGAAGACCTCGATTTTCGTCTCGCTTTCGCCAGGCTTGTCACGCACTTTTGGCGTCACGCCTGCTGGCTCGAGGAGGGCGCGCTTCTTGCGAACGCGGACCGCATCGCGCACCTGCCTGGGATCATTATTCAAGGCCGCCTGGATCTTGGCAACCTGAGCGGAACACCGTGGGAATTGGCCACCAGGTTGCCCAACGTAGAGCTCGTCATCGTGGACGAAGCCGGCCACGAAGGCGGAGCTTCAGCGAGCGACATCTTGCGCGCCTACACCGATCGATGGCCCACCGCCGGCCGAACTTCTGGCTGATGGCGGGGCGTCCTCAATTCATGAGGGATTCGCTTGGTCGCTCGCTGTCTCGTTTGATGCCTGCCGGTTTGGCGCTCGGGCAATCAGGGTCAGGTTTTCCTGCCCAGCGGCAACGGCAACTCAGCGGTAAGCCCAACGTTCGGAGCAGCGGTCTTCATTCCAAACGTCCCTCCGCCCGCTAGCCGATAACGGCGGAAATAATTCGATATCCAATGTCGAATAGCCTGGCGTGGTGGCGACTAATCACCGAAAGCTGGCCAAGATCCAGCCAAGGAGAAAGAAAAGATGAAGTACCTATGCCTCGGTTATCTCGACGAAGCCGCCTTCAGCCGCGTCCCAGAAACGGAGCAGGCCGAAATCATGAAAGTCTGCTACAGCCAATGCATCCCCTTCCGCGCCACCGGCAAGGTGGTCGAGGAGGAAGGCCTACAGGGCTCGGGCGCCGCCAAATCCCTCCGCTCGAGGAACGGCAAAACAATCGTTACCGACGGACCGTTCATCGAAACGAAGGAACAGCTCGGCTCCTTCTTCATCGTCGAAGCCGACACGATGGAAGAAGCCATCGCGGTCGCCTCCCTTCACCCGGCCGCGATGATGGGGGAAGAGTACGGTTTCGGCATCGAAATCCGGCAGATCCAGTGAAGATCCCGACAACAGCCAAGGCCCGTGCCTTGGCTCCTTCCTTCTCATCACCCGTCCGTTCGGATTCTAGTTGGCCAGCCATCCCCTTGGCGATTTACACTCGCAACCCGCTGCGCCACTGCAGTATTCACGAGTCTCGAATGCCGGCAAAGCCGGCTTTCAAGACTCGTTTGGGATCTTAGGGGTTTATTTACGCTTTGGGTGGAGCAGGTCATCATGACCGTCGTCTCCACCGTGCCCGCCGCCGTCGTCGCCCATATCGTCGCCGGTGCTGATCTCAGTTGCGGTCAGAGTTGTGCCGCTGATCGCGCCTTTGACTTCCAGAACCGTACCCGCTTGGAGTGTTGCCAACGTGACGCCACTTAGCTGTGTCGAGGCCGTTGTAACCACCGTAAGCGTGCTGCCCTGGGTAAGGAGGGCGCCTTCGAAGTGCTGAATCGTCATCGTGAAGGCGTTGTTCGCGGCGTCTACGGTTACTACTGGACCATCGACCTCAAGCCCCCTGTTGCCGTGGCCGCCTCCTCCGCCGCCATGATCGTCTTGGCGGATGCTGAGGCTGGTTGCGGTAAACGTGTTCGAAGCCTGATCGAAGGTTCCTTGAGCGGAGACTCTTGTGCCGACGACGGCTGCGGTGAAGAACTGAGCCGCGGTGACGGTGATGCCGTTTCCATCTTGGAAGGTCGTTGTCGCGGTAGTGGCCACATTGACCGTGGTGGCGTTCGGCAGCATGCCGTGGCAATCGTCGATATTAAGGATGAAGGTTCCGGTTCCGGTGCTGGCGATGGTGCCCGAAACACGATTCGGCTGCACGGTATTGCCTACCCGAATCGTGACCGTAGTTGCCAACAATGCCAGCGTCGCCGGGTCTACGGTTCCGATCACGTCGACTCGGGAGTTATTCGCGAGAACAGGGTTTGGCGATCCGTCGGAGTTCGCGATAACCGTATTGGCATCCGTGATCACGTGCGTTGTCATTCCGTCGCCGGTGAGGTCAAATGTAAGCGAGGGCGCCGTGCCGGCCAGGTTGCCAACCGCTCCATCGAAGTCCTGTGCCGTCTCGCTGTTGGAACCCACTTGAGATCCATCGCCACTGCCACATGAGGCACTGACTTGACCTGCGCTTGCGCTCCACTTCGAGAGATCGAAGTTGGCGACGATCGGCGTCGTCCCTGCCGAATTCGCGGAAAACGATATTGTCTTGGTCGAACCCGTGGCACCGGCGAAGGTGTTCTTCGTTCCCTGAGTTGCGCCTTGCGGGATGACGGTGACTGAATTGTCGACCGTGATTTGTACCGTTGAAAAGTTTGCCTGAGGGACCGAACCTACGCCGAGCGCGGCAAAGAGCTTCGTCCCACTTTGGTTAAGGCTCGCCAGGTCGATCGTCTTACCCGCTGCGCTGGTGAATAGGGTCGCCTTGGCCGTAGGACCAATGAGCGCTGCTTGCTTGATGTTGACCCAGACGTGCGAGAAAGTTCCTGCGGTGGAGCTCACAAAAAAACCAACCCGCTTGGTAGCGGGTGCGGCGGTTCCACCGGCAGATCCGCCACCGCCACAACCGGCGGCCACCGCAGCTGCGGCGGCCAAAATGCATCCCATAGTTCGTATGTTCATGACGCTGTATCAGAGTTTCGGCGCCAAAGCTCTGATACATCGAATGATAAAAACTTCTAGGAAATCCTCCGAGAGGTAAACTAACCTTGTCGATGCGTCCATTGCGGGACCAACAAGAACTGACGCGACTGTTCGAAAGGTGCCGCCGGAAAGATTCTCGTGCGTGGGCGGAGTTAGTCGATCAGTTTCAGGCACTCGTTTATTCCGTCTCCCGTGGTCATGGGCTGAATCGAGACGACGCGGAGGACGTGTTTATCGCGACCTTTCAAAACCTTCTCGGATCGATCGACCGGATCGAATCCACGGCGGCTTTGCCCCGGTGGTTGGCAGTTACGGCAAGCCGCGAAAGCCTTAGGATCTGCCGAATCGCAAATAGATCGCCTGACACAGAGGCTACGGGCACCACGCTGGACGAGATCGTGGCAAGCGAAGAGGGTCAGGCAGAAGAGGCCGCGTTCGCGGCAGATCGCTCGCTTCGAGTGAGGGCTGCCCTGGCAAGGATCGACGACCGATGCCGAAAACTCCTCCAGATGCTTTATTTTCAAGACGAGAGCAGCTACCAGGAGATCAGTGCTGCCCTCGGGATGCCCGTCGGCGCCATCGGCCCAACGCGAGCGCGGTGCATGGAAAAGCTGCGATCCAATCTAAATTCGGAAGATTTCTTTGATTCTTAGGTATCAGCCGAGGTCAGCCGGGCCTTATATATTCTGGAAATGAAAGACGCCTGCAGCAAATACAGGAGCCAACTCATCGAAGCCGCCGAAGGCAACGCTGGGCCTGAAGTGTTGGCGCACCTTGCCGAATGCCCAAAGTGCTCCGCGATCGTAAGCCGGACCATTCAGATTCTTTCTGCTGCAAAGGGCTTTTGGGAGTCCGCACCAAGTGATCTCGTAACGCGGGCAAAGAGTTTAATGCCCGAAACGCGACGATATCTGACCGGCCGCCGCCTCGATTGGGGCCAGGTTGCCGGCGCAAGAGGCCCGCAAGAAGAGTTTCAGGTGCTAGTCGGCGATGAAGACGTCTCCGTTCGCGTGATGGCTTCACCGCGACCCAACGGCTGGGCTGTTATGGGCAGAGTTCCCGACGAGCAGTGGGTTGTTGAGGCGCAATCGCCCGTCACCGTCGATGGAAGTCTCTTTGAGTTCGAGGTTCAAACGTTGGCCGACTCAGCGTTCGATCTCGTCGGGTTGGAGTCGATTCTACAAATTCCACCCCTGTCCGAGCTAATCGACAATGACACCAAGTGAAATTGTCCATCAAATCGTTGCGCGTCCGTCATCCGCATCAAGGCTCCTCTCTCGAAGCGAAGGAGAGGTAGGGATTAGCCAAGCCTACTTTGACCAGGTCTATCGGTTGTTTGTTGAGGACCATTCAAGGCTGGCCGGATTGCGGCGGGCTAGCGGATTGGTCGTCCGATACGGCGACGATCCCGCTCTCGGCTACCGATCGCTGGGCATTGTAGAGCGAATTTCGGGGCGCTGGCTGGCGAGCGCCGAGGCCTTTCAACGTGCCGGCGAACTTGCGCAAACTCCATTGGAGCGGCTTTCCTTTCAGATCGGGGCAATCGACGGTTTGGCGAGATCCGGCCAGGTCTCTCAAGCGTTGAAGCTAGGGCACCGGCTAGCCGATGGCTTACACGCACTTGGAGCCGAGGGCCTTGCGGCTCGCGCCCGGTTGAATTTGGGATATGCCCTGATGGAGCAGGACCGATTTACGGAGGCTTCGGTCGAGCTTAAGGGACTTCCAAAAGAACTGCGGACCGGGGGCTATCTTTCGGACGCAATTTCGAGTCGGCTGGCCCTATCGACGAGCCTGCTTTTCGGCGGCCACCCCTCTGAAGCGAGGCGTGAAGCCTTGGCCGCCGCCGAGGAAGCTACTGCCGACGGCAGCCACCTTCTGGCCGCCATCGCTCAAGGCAACATCGCTTATGCGGACCTATTGCGTGGTGAGGTCGATGTAGCGGTGACGTCGCTCCTTCGTCTAAGACACGAACACGCCGACGAGCCGGTGGAATTGGCAAGGGTATTGGAATACCTTGGGGATGCCTATGTCTCCATGAACCTGTTCTCGGAGGCAGTGGACGTATTTCGAGAGGCTGCCGAGGTTGGTGTATCCGTCTCCGCACTTCATCGAGCCCACCTTCGATTTGGATTGGGAGAAGCGCTGCTAGCATCGGGCAAACCGAGTGAGGCCGTTACCGAATTCAAATCTGCGGTCAAATCCTACCGGCGGCTGGGAAACGCCCCATGGGGTGCCGCGGCGTCGGTGAGCCTCGCGTGTTCGGAGATAAAGGTCGGAATACCAGGCGCCGGGCTCAAGCTTAAGCGGGCGGTCGAGCTTGCAAGACGATCCGCTTATCCGCTGCACCTTTGCCGCGCGTTAATCGCCTCCGCCGAAAATGGCGGTCCTGACTCCCAACTTGACGAAGCGTCGAAGCTCGCCCATCGGCAAGGTCTTCCTGGGTTGACGTGGAGAGTCGAAGCTGAGCGAGCAGGGCGTGCAAGCGGGGCTAGCCGGATCCGACATTTTCGCCGGATGCTGGAAGCAATCTTGGCTGACCAGGCGCGAACTTCCTCGGTCTCCAGCCGGTTGCGATTTTTAGTCGACAAGCAGGACGCACTTCACCTCTACATTGATGAACTGCTTGCGAAGCCGACTCCTTCAAGGATTCAAGAAGCGATTTCGGTGATTTCCCGATCAAGGGCAGTAACCCTTCTCGACGAGGTCATCCTTGCCCGTAGAGTTGGGCTATCCGAGGCAGTTTTGGAGCGCCTTACTCGAGTTCGAGAGGAACTCAATATCGCAGGCGTCAAGGGTCACAACGAAGGAAGCAGGCGGGCGTCGGCAGTTGGCCGGAACCTCGATCACCTCCAGCGCCTGTGGGTTGAAGAAACGTACTCAAACGCCGGCTTTCCCTCACGGACAACTGGCGCCGGGCCTATTCAAAGCGATTCGCTCATCTATCTGACATCTTCGCCGAAATATCGTGTGCTCTCGAACAGCGGCGTCATCGAGTTGTCGCTAGCTGAAGAGGACATCGAACAGAAACTGAATCGCCTTCGCTACGACATTCTTGCGCCGATGGCGGATAGAAATGCATGTCCCGAGGTTGCAATGAAAGGACTTAGCCAATTGGGAGAAGCGCTTATTCGACCGATCCTAAACAGCCCGGGAGTTCTGGGCATTTGCCCGGAAGGCGTGCTTTGGCGTGTTCCTTGGATTGCGTGCCTGGATGCAATTGAAGAGGTTCGAGACCTGGAACTACGGCTTCATCCCGCACTTCAGGGCTATTCGCAGGTAGACCGTGCCGATTCTGCAATGGTCTGGATCGCAGACCATGCGGATTTGCCACGTGCAAAAGAAGAGGCTGCCGCATTTCTCTCTATCTATCCAAAGGCCACAGTTTGTGAGTCGGCACTGGAGGTTCGGGCTGCGCTTCGAGGTTCCGAGGTGTCGCTGCTTCACGTCATTTCACACGCCCGGCACAGCGCCAGTCATCCGATGTTTTCTTCTCTCGACTTCACGGATGGACCGGTGTTAGCCGCCGAAATAGCCAGAAGCGGGTTGCGGGCCGGCCTCGTCACGCTTTCCGGATGCGAGACTGCGCGGCTCTCCGAAGTTAACAGGTTAGAGCCGGATGGGCTCGTTCGCGCGTTTTTGGCGTGCGGAGCCGGCTACGTGGTCGGCAGCGCCTGGCCGCTGGACGACGAGTCGGGCATGAGGTTCTTTGGCGCCTTCTTCAGTTCACTCAAGTCTGCCGGGAATATCAATCAGTCGCTTCGCATCGCCCGAGAAACGGTGCGCCGTTCGCACCGTCATCCGTATTACTGGGCCTTTCCCCTCCTCTACGCTGGATATCGTTCATGAAGAAACTCCTCTTTCGCCTGTCCCTTATCGTCGTCTTGGCCTCACTCGGTGTCGCCTTTGCGAAGGAGAGCCTGATTTGCCGGTTGTCGGCAGGGGTGAAGGCAGCGGATATTGCGGCCAAATATCAAATCCAGTTGCAGGATTCCACGCCAGGCGCGCCTTTCGCCCTCTTCTCAAACGGCGGCGATGCCGTAGTTTCGCAGATGAAGAAAGACCCCGCCATTTTGTGGGTGGAGGACGACTGCGAAGTCGAATCGCCTGAAAGCCAATCAAAAGGAGGAGCCACCAAAGGAGGCGGCCTTCCGGCGGTAGGCGACCGAAAGGGACTTCAAACATTCAATAAGAACCTGTTGAAGCAGATCAATTGGAGCCCGAGCATTGCGAGTTCAACCGGGCGCGATGTGCTCATTGCCATCCTCGATACGGGTCTTGCTCCGAAGCAGACGCAACTCTGGGCGAAAGTCGATGCGAGTATGAATGCGATCGAGCCCGGTCAGCCAGCTTACGACATACCACACAACACCGACTCAAACGGAAACGGGATCCCAGACGAGGCTGTCGGCCATGGGACGATGATTGCAGGCATCGTCGACCAAATCGCTCCCCAGGTTCGATTTGTCGTCGCAAGGATCGCCGATTCAGATGGCTCAGCTACGGGATGGAATGTGATCAAGGGCCTTGCCTTCGCCGTCACTTCCCATGCCGAAGTCGCAAATATTTCCCTCGGAACCTTGTCGGATGTGCCCGTTTTGGGGGCCGTGATGGATTGGTGTACGGAAAACAATCTGCTCGTTGTGGCTCCGATCGGTAACAACAGCGTCAACGCTGCCTGTTTCCCCGCCAGATTCAGCGATGCCGTCTGCGTTGGTGGTCTGGACGCGATCTATCGCAAAGCCACATTCAGCAACTGGGATGAGGACTGCGCCGTATCCGGCCCCGCCGTCGGGTTCGCGAGCCAGTATTGGGATGGACAACTCGCTATTTGGTCTGGAACGTCCTTTGCGTCTCCCGTTGTAGCCGCTTCGGTCGCGGAGGCGCTGAGGCATACAAGGCCGACCACTCCCAACAGTCTGAAAAGCGCCTTGGTCAAGACCGGCAGCCAGATACCATGGCTGAATCCACACTATCATAGGGAGCTTGGCGTCCTTGTAAACTTCACGAACCTGGTGCAGTCTTTCAACTCAACGCCGGTGCCGGAATCGCCATCCGGTCCCTCGTACGACGTCCCAAATAAGACCAAACGATAGGTGGCAACGCTTGATCTCGTTTTCCAGACGGGCAGGCCTCGCGTGACCATGGCGGTCTTTTGCTCGCCGAGGTCTTACGCGGGCTGGTTGGGCTGGCGTGGAAATCACTCCAAGAGCTTCGAAAAGCGTCCGATAGGCCTGCGCTAGGCTTGATCGTCTCAAAACTGGGCGCGGTAACTCGAAGGTGAAATGCCAAATCTCCTAGTAAAAGCCCGTCGAAAAGAGTCGGGATTGGCAAAGCCGACTGTCGACGAAACCTGCCGGATGCCAACCTCATCGTCTAGAAGCAGGGAGCGGGCCTGATCGAGCCGGAGGTATTCAACGAGGTCAGCGGGAGTGACTCCGAACGTCGATTTGAAGAGCCGGCTGAATTGCCTTGTGCTCAAATTGCAGTGGCCGGCTAGGGCCTCGACTGAGAGATCCTCATCGAGATTCTCGATCAACCACGGCACAAGGCCGGACATTTCGGAAGACGATGCCTGTTGTAAGCGAAGGGGCTCGGAATACTGGAATTGCCCGCCGGACCGGCGCATGTAAACGACCAAGCTCCGGGCAACCCACATTGCTGCCTTGCTTCCGAAATCTTCTTCGATCAGAGCGAGGGAAATTCGATCCCGACAGGATATTCGCGGGCGTTCAGGACCTCGGAACGCCGGATGATGGGAACGCTGTAATCTGCTGCAGTGGATACGCCGTCGCGTTACCGGTATGGAACCGCCTATTGGGATTTACTCCGTGGGATCGAAATCTCCGGGATTTCGATACGGGAGTCGCGCTACGAAGCTGGGATGCTGGTGCCCGCCCACAGCCACCGCCGGATGGGATTTCACCTCCTGATGCGAGGGGACTATGTGGACGTTACTCCCCGTGCGTCCACACCATTCAAGCCCCGAAACGTGGCCTACCTGCCGATCGAGCACGAACACGCCGTGCAAATCGGCAATGGGGGCGCACATTGCTTTGGTATCGAGTTGGACCAGCGATGGCGGGCAGACATGGAAGCAAAGACTGAGGTTCCCAATCACTCCATAGGCCTTGCCGATGGTCCGATCCCCTCCCTCATGTTGCGCATCTATAAAGAGTTCGAATTAATGGACCCCTTCTCCCCGCTCGCAATTGAAGCGCTGACCATGGAAGTCGTCATCGGTTTCGTGCGGGCTTGCCGGACGTGGCTAGATCGAAAACCACCCGTTTGGCTGTCGAGGGCTCGAGATCTCTTAGGAGACCCGACGGTCGAGCCGCTGTCTCCATCGGCAATCGCCCTTCAAGTCGGAGTCCACCCAGGTCACCTTAGCCGTGCCTTCCGAGCCCACTTTGGATGCACGGTGGGCGAGTACGCGCGGCGAGTGCGGATCGAGCATGCCTGTCGCCGGCTCGTACATTCGGAGGATACAATTGCCGAAATCGCCTTGGAAGCCGGATTCGCCGATCAGAGCCACTTCAGCCGAACGTTCAAGCACCTCACCGGAACCTCGCCTGCTCGCTTTCGGCAGGAGACACGGTCGCGATAGGTTAGCCTCGTTCCGAAAGGTGAAGTTCGTGCAAGACGTGAAAGCCAGGCAGACGATAATGTCGTCGCAATGCTTTTGCCTGCCCTCCTTTTCACCCTCTTACCCTCGAGTTTCCTGCGATATCCCACAGTCGCGGGAGGGCGGGTCGCATTTGTCCATGCCGACCAGATTTGGATATCGCCCCTTTCCGGTGGCCAAGCGGCGAAGCTAACAGACTCCCCCGGCACGAAGTCGCACCTTCACTTCAGTCCGGATGGGCGCACGCTGGCGTTTTCGAGCGACGGCGAGGGAAACGAGAGCGTTTACTGCCTGCGGCTGGCGGACAACTTTGTCACCCGTGTGACCCACAATCCGAGTGGGGCGAGACTTTGCGGCTGGACCCCAAGCGGCGATCTCCTCTTCGCCTCGGCCGTATTCGTGCCGAACGACCAAGGAGATTGGAAGCAATTGTTCGCCGTCCCGCCCACGGGCGGGCTTCCAAAGCAGGCGCCCCTAACGGCGGCGGCAGATGGCGCCTTCCGCCCGGACGGAGGTTTGTTGGCGTTCGTCGACTTTCCATCACAAGACCTCAACTGGAAACGGAACTCGGGAGGGGCGGCCTCTAAGATATGGAGCTTCGAACCTGCGTCCGGCAAAACAAAGAGGCTTACCCCGTGGCGTGGAATGAACGCCTGCCCGATGTGGCACGGCGACACCCTCTATTACCTATCGGACCAAGGGACCGAGCGAAGGATGAACCTCTGGAAGCTCGATTTCAAAGGCCAGCACCCCGAGCAACTCACATCGTTCTCTGATTTCGACGTCGACGATCCCTGCATGGGGTCAGCAGAAATCGTCTTTCAGCGTCACGGCACTCTATTTCGATACGGCCTGGCGAGCCGCGTCACGTCCGAAATCGAGATCGCCTTACCGACGGTATCCCCCCGGGAAGAAAGGAGTCCGGTGGTTATGTCGGCGATGCCGACCGACCATGGTCAGGTCGTTGCGGAAGCCGGCGGCGACATCTGGATGTGGAATGCGACGGAAGGAAAATCCAAGAACCTCACGCACTCGGATGCGGTGGCCGAACGCTCACCGGTAATCAGCCCAAACGGCAGCGAGATCGCCTTCCTATCGGATCGCGCCGGCGAATACGACCTCTGCGTCATGAATAGCGACGGGTCCGGCATGCGGCGGCTAACATCGCGAACCAACGGCTTCCCGACGGCGCCCTCTTGGTCGCCCGACTCGCAATATCTCGCCTTTTCCGACAACTCGGGAGCCGTCTTCGTCGTTAGCAAAGCAACGTGCGATGTCACCCAGATCGACCGGGACGCCTGGGAGCACGCGAACCAACTTTCCTGGTCGCCCGACTCCAAGTGGCTCGTCTACACGAAAACCGAACCCACCATGATGCAGGCCGTGTGGGCATACGATACTGCCGGGCGTACAGACGTAAGGCTGACGGCGGGCATGTTCAAAGATAGCCTTCCCACGTTCGATCGCCGCGGAGAATATCTCCTCTTTGCCAGCGACCGAGATCCACGATCCCGCGCCTTCGACAGTTTCGATGGATCCAGTTTCGTTTATCCGGTACGTGGCGCTCTTATGGTGATGCCGCTGAAGGGTGGAACGCCCCTGCCTTGGCAGCCACATCCTCATGGCCAGCCTTTTGGGATCGACGCGAACGAAGGAGAGCGCCGGGCGTCGATCCTCACCCAAACCCCACTGGCGCCGTCGCGGCTCGCCGTTTCTTTTTCGGGAGACCTCGTTTTCCTCGACTCCAGCGGCAAAGAGCCTTCGATAAAGATGCTCGACTTTACGCACGCCGCCTCGACGGGACGGCTGGAAAGAACGCTTGCTTCGGGAGCCGACGAATTCTCGCTCTCGCCGATGGGAAAGGTCCTCCTCATTCGAAAAGGAGGACGTTACACAACTTTAGATCTCACTACCGATAACCCCCAGGAAAAGCCCGTGGATCTCGGCAGCATTCGTCAATCTGTCGATCTCACTAGCGAATGGACGCAGATGTTTAGCGACGCCTGGAGGTTTTGCCGGGACTACTTCTACGACAAGCATCTCAGCGGCGTCGACTGGCAGTCCGTGCGCCGGCGGTACGAGCCGCTTGTCGGAGCTTGCTCGACAAGATCCGAATTCGACTATGTGGTCGGACAGTTGCTTGGGGAGCTTCGCACTTCGCATTGCTTTTTACGAGGGCGTTCTAATGCCCCTCATCCTGCGGACAGAACCGGGATGTTGGCGGTGGATTTTGTTGTCGCAAACGGCGCGTATCGCATCAAGCGAATCTACGATGCGGCTGCTTGGGATACTTTTGCGCGCAGCCCCCTTCGCCGGCCGGGTTTGCAAGTTCGCGAAGGCGACTACATCCTTGCTGTCAACGGCAAACCTTTTCGAACCGACCAAGATCCTTGGGCCGCGTTCTCCGGTACCGCCTCGACCCCGACAAGACTAAAAATCAGTGCGAAACCGGTTCTGGACGATTCCGCCCGGGATGTTGCGGTCGTTCCACAGCCAGACGATTCTTACGTCCGCGGCCGCGCCTGGATGGAGGAGAACCGGGACCACGTCGACAAGCTGAGCCAGGGACGAATCGGCTACATCTACGTTCCGGATACGCTCGACTACGGCACGGACGCCTTCGTGCGGCAACTTCTCGCTCAGTCGAACAAGGAGGCTTTGATCGTCGACGACCGGTGGAACGGGGGCGGCCGTATGCCGGATCGGTTTCTGGAGCTGCTTCGTCGCGTACCGGTCTGGGATAGCGTCCGCCAGAACACCCTCGGCGGCTCGATCCCCGCTTTCGCATCGAAGGGCCCAAAGTGCATGCTCATCAACGGCGGCGCAAAGTCTGGCGGGGATTCCCTGGCCGCGTTATTCCGGAAGTGGCGAATGGGGCCGCTGATCGGGATGCCGACGATGGGCGCCCGAGGCGGGTCCGGCGGCTCCGAGCCCCCATCGTTTACCGATGGAAGCGGGGTTCTCGTTCCTCACGTCGGCTTCGTCGACACCGATGGAAAGTGGTCAGTCGGCGATTCGGGCGTGAGCCCGGACATCTGGATTGCCGATGATCCTGCCGCCGGCAATGTTCAACTCGACACAGCCATCGGTGTAATGCTAAGCAAACTTCCGCGGAAGCATGGTTGAGGTTTCAACCGCTTCGCGATGCCAACCAAACCTTAACCATACTTTTTCGTCAAGATAGACAAATTCTCGACAAATCAAAGGATAGATTTGGACTCGTCAAAATACATCCTTTGATCGGACTCCTATGAGTGCGGTTATTTCGGACAAGCAGCGGTATCGTGTCTTGAAAGTTTCGCTTCTGTGTATTGGAGCGATCCTTGTCGCCTTGGCCCTGGTGTGGCAGGGCATCGTCGAGCACGGTGCGCCCAATCCCACCCATCCGCATCTCAGCCCAACCGCCATGGCGGTGAGCAGTGGGATCCTGGTGTTCCGAGAAGGCTTGGAGGCGATCCTCGTTTTGGCCGCCTTAACGGCGGGAGTCGTGAGGAATCGGCATCACTATTGGCGTTCTGTAATGGTCGGGATCGGAGCGGCTTTAGTTGCGACCGTTGCCACCTGGTTCGTAGTAGTAGCGGTCATCGCGGCGGTAAACGCTCCAGAACTGGCGATCCAGGCCGCCACCGGCCTTCTCGCTATCGTGGTTCTGCTCGTCGTCATGAACTGGTTCTTCCATAAGATCTATTGGACGGGCTGGATTGCGAGCCACAGCAAGCGAAAGGGCAAGGTTTTAAAGGAGCTTGGCGACTCGACCAAGGGCCTTTCGTTCGGTCTGGCTTTGCTGGGCTTTACCGCCGTGTACCGCGAAGGCTTCGAAGTGGTCCTCTTCCTGCAGGATCTTCGATTTAAAGCAGGCACCCCGATCGTCATGGGCGGAGCCGTCATTGGGTTCCTGCTAACGTTGATCGTTGCCGGACTGACCTTTGCCGCCCATCAGAAGCTCCCTTATAAGAAGATGTTGGTGTTGACCGGCATGATGCTCGGTATGGTCCTCGTCGTCATGGTCGGCGAAAGCGCTCAAGAGATGCAGCAGGCTGGCTGGCTTACCAGCCACAACCTGAACCTCCCCCTGCCGGATTGGCTCGGAGTCTGGTTTGCGACTTTCCCGAACATAGAAGGGCTGGCCGCTCAGGTCATCGCCGCTCTCCTTGTCGGAGGCTCATACCTCTGGATCCGGAGCACGGTCCCCTCAGGCGGATCGGCAAAGCCGGCCGCTGCCCGATAGCTTAAGAGGCGATCCGACATGCGAAGCACTAATTCCACCCATGCTGCACGACGGACAAACCGCTCGAGCTGAACAGGCTCATCGTGCTGCCGCTTAGGGAGTACATGCTGTAATAGTCTCCGGCCTTGAGGCCGGCCCAGTAGACGGAACCCATGTTGTTGGTATAGCAGTAGTTGCAGAAGCCGTTGACTGAGGCGATCTGGTAATTGCTCTGGTCTCCGCCCTGATAGTTCCAACCCTGGTTCATGCTGCCGCCGAACTCGGTGAGCACCGTGCGCGAGGCGTAGGAGCCGACTTCGCCGGACAGGTTGCTGTTGAACCAAGTGTTCGAGGTCTGGCTCTGATTCCAGAAGCCATAGTCGTGGCAGGAAAACAAGCAGCCGGCCGTGGTGCCCGAGCCGCCGACGGCTGGGATGTTTTGGCAGTAGCCGGTGCCTCCCACAAGGACCCGCCCGTGGGCTACCGTCGTGTACCGCGCTAACCACTGAGACACGACCGACAGCCAAGCGGAAGCGCTGTAGCCATAGGGCTCGTTGAGAATTTCGAAGTAAACGTTTGGATTGCCGTTGTAGGTGCTGACAACGATATCCCACATCTTGTAGAAAGACGGCAAATCGTTAACGGTGCCGGCATTCCCGCTTCCAGTCCAGTTGCCGATAATCACCTTCATGCCCAGGCCAGTCGCCTCGTCGATGACCCCGCGATAGCTCGACCACCAGGTGCCGATCGCCGTCTCGGGATTGATGGGAATACGAACCGTATCAGCGCCGGCGCCCTTGAAGGCGTTGAGAACTGTCCCGGCGACCGATTCGACCGACGCATAGCTCTGGCCCGACGTCAGGCCGCTTAAGATCAGCGGACCGTCGATGTAGTTGTCGCTGGCGTCCGCCCAGTTAAAGCCGTGGAAGTGCGAGGCCGAGACACCTGAACCGCCCGATGTGGGATTGACCGTACCGCTTACGGTCGTGGAAACGAGAATCCACTCCTGGTTCGCGCCGCTCCACCACGACCACTGGTCGATGCTTCCGCCGTCGGCAAGCGACTGCCCGCTGACCTCCATCGGAAGGCCGCTGTTCACATTGACGATCTCGTAGATACCGGTGCTGACTTGGGTGATCGTCCACTTCTGATTGGCGCCTCCCCAATAGGACCACTGATCCACGGCCGCACCGTTCGACGTCGACTGTCCGCTGACCTCCAGTGCCAGGCCACTATGGGAGTTGACGATCTCATACTGTCCACTGCCGAGACTGGTTATGTTCCAGTGCTGGTTGGCCCCGCCGTTGCCGGTCCACTGGTCCATATCGGTGCCGTTGCTTGTCGATGAACTGGGACAATCCAACGGCATGCCGCTGTTGGCATTGACGATTTCGTAGGTCCCCGAAATTTGGCAAAAAGCCGCCACGGGTACGGCAAGAAATAAGGCCAGAAGGCCTCTACGCATCCACAACATTGTGTCGATCTCCCTTTGCTCAAGCGTTTGAGCAACCTGCGGAGTGATTTTATCACTTACGTACCCAAAGGACAAGAGGGCCGCTCGCGCGAGTAGAATCGGAATGACGCAAGAATGGAACGCTTGCCTGCATCGACCCTGAACAAAGAGCTATCTGCCGCATCGGCCGCTTGCCAAAAAGGTGATTGGGCGGGAGCCATCGCTAGGCTGGAAAAGATCCTAGCGATCCAACCCCGAAACGGCGATGCCTTGGCTCTGACGACCTACGTCTATCTGTCCCAAGGCAGATTTGACTTGGCCGAGGGATTGGCGAGAAAGTTTGCCGAATGGCATCCAAATGACGCGCGGCCGCACTCCCTGCTGGCCGACGCGCTCGGTGCTCAGGGGAGACCCACCGACGGGCTGGCATCCATCGAGAATGCGCTGGCAATCGAGATCAAGAACCCCGACTACCTGGCGACGAAGGCTCGCTTACTGATGAAACTGCGGTCCACCGGACCCGCGATCGCGACATATCGCGAGGCGGCCTCGATCAAGCGATCGCATCCGGCAGCCTTTGAACTGGCACGAATCCTTCTTGGTGACAGCCATCCGGAAGAGGCGCTCGCCGTGCTTGAAGCGGCTTCGACCGAGCTTCCCGTGAACAGGCAGCCGCACCTATTAATAGCCCAGGCGCTAACGCAGGCCCTTAGGCTGGACGAGGCCGAGGCTCGCTGGGCCCAGGCGGAAAGGCAGACCAAGAGCCGCGCCGAGTACCTTCACACCCGCGCAAACGCGGAAACCGCCATCGGCCGCTTCGAGCTAGCCGAGCAATTGCTACGGCAAGCTATCGACGAAGATATCGAGCCCGAATCCAGCTTTTTCCTCTTGACGCGGGCGCGCCGGATGACCGACGATGACCGCCCTTTGATTGCCCGGGCAGAGGCGTGGACCCAAGTGGCCGGTCTCGACCCTCGCAAAGTCGCGAAGCTTCACTATGCCTTGGGGAAATCGCACGACGACCTCGCTGACTACGAGCGCGCTATCCGGCACTACGACGAGGCGAATCGGGTCGACTTCTCGCTCTATCCTTTTAGGCGGACCTATGGTGCCGAGGAGGCGAAAGGCTACATCGACCGCCTGATCCGGCTCTATACGGCAGAGCTGATAAAGGCCTTGTCGGCCGACGCCCAGCCGACGAACTTGCCGCTTTTCGTCGTCGGCATGGTCCGCTCTGGAACGACCCTCACCGAAACGATCCTCGGCCGTCATCCCAAGATCAAGGCCGGCGGTGAGCAACTTTTCTGGACCCAGCGCGCGCCAGAGTTCCTACACGCCAAGGGCGGCATCGATATCGAAGAGATCCAACGGATCGCTCGCGAGTATTTGTCGGTTATCGACCCAGGCGCTACGCCTCTGCGACACGTCATCGACAAGAACCCCACCAATATTCAGTTGGCGCCGATCCTGCACGGCGTCTACCCGAATGCGAAGTTCATTCACCTTCAGCGGAACCCTGTCGACAACCTGCTATCGATGTGGATGACGCCGTTCGACGATGGTGTGCGTTGCGCCTCTAACAAGGAGAATCTGGTGTCGTTCTATCGAGAATATCGGCGCCTCTTGGCCCATATCGACAAAATCGTGCCACCCGAGCGGTTTCAAACGATCCGTTACGAGGACCTAACCTCGAATCCGGAAACAACGGTTTGGCGCATGCTCGACCACGCCGGGCTCGAGTTCGAGCCGGCATGTTTGGAGCCGGAAAAGCACCTACGCGTGGTCCTAACGCCAAGCGTTTACCAGGTCCGCCAGGCGATCCATCCGAGATCCCAGGGACGGTGGAAGAACTATGAGCCTTGGCTCGGCGCCTTCGCGGACCTACTAGCCGAATCCTAGCTTCCCGGAGCCTTTGCTCCGTCGGGAGGAGTCGTCGGAGCGGTGCCCCTCGATTTGTTCTGAATCTCCTGATTGAGGTTGTGGAGTTTAGAGATCTTGGTGGGATGATCGGTGGGTAGATCCTTCTGGGCCGAACCGCAGCCGCAAAGGACGAAGGCCAGCGAAACGAAGAGCGTGAAGGCGGCAAGAAATACCGGGGTTCGTGGGTTGTTCATAGGCGTGCGTTCGAAAAACAGAAGCGCGGAACAGTCTCCGCGCTTTGTTTGCTTGAGGTTTGGGCATATATATGCCCGCGTGAGGTCTGTAGAGCCGCACGCGGGCAGATCGATGCTAGTTTGTCCAGCGAACCGTCTGGCTCGCGATGAGCGAGACGACGTTCTGGCAAACCATCGGTCCAATGTCCGTTTGGATCGTCGCCGTTGGGTCGGCGCAATAGTTGCCGTAGTTGGCGGAGTTCGCCGGGAACAGCGTGGCCTGGTTGCCTTGCGTTCCATATGCCGGCCACTGCGAGCCGCCGGTCCATAATCCGCCGGTCATCTTAACCATCTTCGAATGGCCGTCGGCGAAGCCGAAGTTGAAGTTGCCGGCGTGGCGAACCGAATTGATCGAAGTGATGTTGGCGCCGTTGCCGGTGCCGCTGGAAAGCTCGCTAGCAAGCCATGTGCGGCTTAAAACCGAACCCATGCAGATCGTGTACCAAGGCGTATCTTCGGAGTCGCCGAACACGAACATGTTTGCCGGGTTGGAGACGGCAGTCATAGAGATGCCCGGACAGGCGAATGCCGTCGGAGCCGAAACGGTGGGAAGGTACTCGAACGTCGAATACATACCGCCCTCGACGGTATTGGCCGTGAACGACTGCATGGGGCCCCAGTTCGAGCCATAGCTGATGCAGGGGTCGCCGGGACCGGTGACAACTGGAAGCGCCTCGTCGAGGTCGCAGCCCTTCACGCCGTCATCCGGACAATAAAGGACCGGCTGGCTCTTCAGATACGGCATGACCTCCTGCCACGAATCCACCAGCGCGAAAGGCGAGAAGTTCTCGTATGGGGTCGGGAAGTAGTCGTCGTTGTCGCCGGCGTACATGACGACGGCCAGGCCGACCTGCTTCGAATTGCTGAGGCACGAAGTCCGCTTCGCGGCCTCCTTGGCTTGGGCAAATACAGGGAAAAGAATCGCCGCAAGAATGGCTATGATGGCGATAACAACAAGCAACTCAATAAGAGTAAAAGCACTACGCTTGATCAACGGTATCCTCCTTAATTTCGGCAACACCTTTGGCGCCTATGTGAACAGCAGACTGAATGGGGATCATCATAAGCGAAAAACCCTAAACAGATGATGTGATTTTTGCTCTTTAGTTCACAGGATTATCGAAGTACACTCTTCTTGGAAACTTCCGATCTACGTGTTTTCGTTATTGATTTTCTCGCCGATACATCTAAAGCCATCGTCCGCAATCGGCAACCCATAGCTATCTTCACTAGATTACGTGGCAATACCGGACGGCCCTCAGCTATCCTGCCATCCACACCATAGCCGAGGCCGCGAAAACCCCATCATTAGGTTCAAATAGTCTGCAAGATGGCGAAAGAAGGCTGTCGAAAGACTTGGTGTTTCCTACACAAACTGAAGTGATCCGTCCATGGATTGCAGCACACTATCTGAATACCCTTAACTCATTTACCTGAGCACCTGACGAGGCCATCCCAAGACCCTTAATTGGCCTTTATGAGTTTTATAAACCATTAAGAACGTATTCATGGCATATCGTGACAGCCGGCCGGTCGTGAAGGTCGGAGCTACCACCCAATTTATAATGAACCTGTAGCCGCCGGATGGTTTTTGCCGGCGTACCCAGACTGTGCTGTCGACCAATTTTGGACCTGGCCAACGGCCGATACGCCGGCAAAAACCATCCGGCGGCTACAGGCATGCGGGAGTGGTTATGCGACGCCACAATGCGGAGGTCTCCGCCGGAAAGGAACAGGTCTCGTGCTGATGCACGGCCAAGGGTGAGCGGGACGCCTAGCTGGGTGAACCTCGATTCGGCCGTGGGCTAACGAATCGAGGTTTGGCGGCTTCGCCTAGGCCAAGTTTCCCACGGCAGCTTCGAAAGCCAGTGGGTGCACTTCGGCGAGGATCGCATCGTAGTTCATGTTGAGCAGGGAAACGGGCACCGGAACCTTCGTCTCAGAGGTAGCGGCCGTGTGGGCCAAGTTCTCGAGCATCTTGGTCACGCGTTCGAAGTGTTCGACCACGGCCGCCGGCGCCCCGTTCTTGAGCTGTTCGGTCTTAACGGCGTTTACAGCCGCGTAAGCGCCGTAGACCAAGGCTGCGATATTCGGCGGCACGTTCATCATCTCATGATCGGCCCGGTCGGGCGGACCGATCAGGCTCATCATGCTGTGCTCCTCCTGTTTTGCCAGGCTTGCGTAGTGCTTTGCAAAGCGCTCGTCTCCGTGCTTAGCTCCCTCGTCGCGCAACATCCCGTTGATAAGCGGGACCATGTCGAGGTTGGCTTGCTTCAAAGCTTTGTGATAGTTGATTAGTGCGGTACGACCGTCTTCATGGAACTTTTGGACAAAATCACGTTCGAATGCCATCGTTGGCCTCCCAGCGCGAGTATAGGACGATTCCTGCAAGAACTGAATACCAGGATATGCAGGATTAAGTTCAGAGCTCATCGCCTAACGGCGCAAAACCCGCAAACCAAACCTCACGCAATTGCGTAGAGGTCGTGAAAGTTATGCGTAGATTCCTTTGCTCGGCCATTGCGGGGGCCTTTGCCGCAAAGTCTCAGTGCCAGTCGAACCTGGCTCAGTACATCCAGACCCTCCACTGGGATCCAGCACCCCAAGGGCCTCTGATGGCCTTGGAGCCGGAGGGCGTAACAAAAAAAGGTGGCGCCTCGGGCCTCGAAGGTTTTGGTAGAAAGCGCATGGAGTTGGCAGGGCTGACGGTAATCGCGCCTTCGGACATGGTCGTCATCGACGACAGCCTCCAACAGGCGCCCAACATGTACGACGGCCTGCCGAGGAAGACCAAAGTGCTGTACCTGCTGACTACTCTCAACTCGCACCAATGGGATGCCATCACGGGAAACGGCCTCGGGATGTCGGATCTATCGACCGACCAAAAGGCGGTCTTCACTTCCCTTCTGCCCAGGCCATTTATCTATTCGAGGCTTGTCGTCAATACCAATGGCAATCTCGACCCGGTCGACAAAGACCTGCAGCTAAGTGACGCCGACCAGCAGGGCGTACGCTTGCACGTCGACCGAAGCATCGACTTTATGATGCCTATCATCGGCCAACCGCGTTCCATGACCGGCCGAAACACGCGAACCGACTATGGCGAACCGGGGGCAAAGGTTGCTGAGCGAGATTGGATGCAGGATATCAAGACCGAGAGAACGTTCGGTACCCAAATCAGGCAAACGGTCCCCAATCGGCAAAAGCCGAGCGACCTCGATTTCCGGGCTGCTGCCTTTAATCGCTCCATTCAGCTCAATCCTTCGGAGCGGATCGCAGACCTCTTGAGCCGAATCGGCGCCGCTACCAACCTGGAGCTACGGGCCGATCTGCGCGTCGGCGATCGAAAGATCACGGCGTACGGAACGACGGCGCCCATCGCCAGTGTGCTTAAAGCCATCGCTCTGTCGGTTACGGGGACTTATCGAAAGGTCGGCGGCCTGGTGATTCTAACGTCCGACCAGACCGGCCTCGGAACCCGAAAGATGAAGCTGGCCGCCTATGACGAGGACCTCAACACAAAGGTCTATCGCGAGGAAAACGAATGGCGGCGACAGATCTACGGCAGCGGCCACCTGAGCCAAATCGGCTTCCCCTCTAACGACCGCCTAAAGCCGACCGACAGCCTGATTAAGAAGATGGACCATGCCGCCCCAGGCAACGATCCGAAGCTCACGGCAGCGGATCTCAACCAAAGCCTTAGCGACTTCATCGAGCGCCAGAACAAGATTTATCGCACCCAGCAGGTAACTATCGAAGGCGCCTCCGCAGAATCGGATTTCAGCTACTCGTTCATTTTGCCCAGCGGAGAGGAGACTCGCACCGAGTTTCAGGGATTGGGGTCCTATACGTCGTTTGCCTACACGAACACGGGCAGTCGCCAAACCGAGTTGCCGGCTGCTTCCAAGGTGGACGTCTCAAAGATCTCAATGCCCGTTTGCTTGGCCGCCTCGGTGGACGCGGTCGGCAGGGCCAAACTGGCCGTCGATCTGGCCAGCCGTTTCGGCTTCAAGGAGCTTTGGGTCGACACGCTTTCGCCTGAGGCCCTCAAGGCCGCCGTATCGGCGGCAGCACCCCTTGGCATCAAGATCTCGCTCATCGTTCGCCCTTTCGACTATCGTGGGCCGGCCGACAACGCCGCCGCCGATCGCACCATCTTCGGCGACGGTCCGGACGAGTCGCTCAAGAGGCGCATGGCCGACAAGGATTGGGAAATGGTCCAGCAAAAAGTGATGTCCGGCATGGATCGGCTGGGATGCATTTCGCCGCTATCCGCCGATTTTCGGGGCCGTCTTCAGGCCATACCCACCCTGGCCGCGACGCCTGGCCTCGCCGGAATCCACGTCTTGAACTCGACGCCGCAGGGCTACAACGGCCTTCGCGTCGAATACATCAGCTTCCCTGGCCCGCTTTTCCTCGAGATGGGCAACTTCGGTTATGCCGAAGACCTACGAGCCGCCTTCATCCGCGATCACAATATCGACCCGATCGATCTATGTCCCTCGAACGTGCACACGAATTCCGACCTCCGGCAACCCTTCTTTCTGGACGATGGCCTTCGCGGCGGAAATAGCGTCTACGATGGCAGCGACCAGCCCAACCCTGCCTTGCAGGGCATGATGGCAGTCTTCGATACGTGGCTGGCGAAGCTGAATCGCCAGAACCTGCAAGCGGTATTGGATGCCGTCACCAAGGCGCAGCCCGATCTCCCAATCTCGATGACGCCGATCTCGACGGCGATGAATGCGGTGAATCGGCCGGAAGGCGGGCTCGTCGATTGGCGCCGCGGCGAACCGCTTCCGGAAATTGCCGACGGAGGCCAGAACGCGGGCAAGAAGCCGGTCGTGATGGTCTCGGCGAACGATGCGAACTTGCCGATGGTGCGCTTCGGCCTCAACTACCTTGCCAACAATAAGGGCAAGGAATCGCTTGTCGCCGGGCTGATTATCGACCTCCTACGGCTCACACCGAAGGAAGCCGACGATTGGCTATCCGGCGTCTGTCTTGCCGGCAGGCCGTCAAAATAGCGTCGGCTGGATCGGTGCGACGTTCGGGTCGGCAAAGTTGCCAAGGCCGACTCCGGCCAGGCGATATCGGGTCGTCGGACTTCGGTCAACTTTCTCGAACAGCCAGTCGACGATTTCGAGGATATCGGCCAGCGAGGCCGGCGGCGCCTCGGGAGTGTGGCTTCGGGTGATGATCTGAAAGTCCGATGTTTTGAGTTTCAAGACGACCGTTCGGCCGATTCTTGTCTCCTCACTGGCCGCCTTCCAAACCCGTTCGGCCAGCCTACGAACCGCCGGTTGGGTCTCGTCCAAAGGAATGTCCTTCTCAAAGGTGTCCTCCGCCGAGATCGACTGCGTGGGGCGGTTCGGAACGACGGGCGATTCGTCGATACCCCTTGCGAGCTCGTACAGGCGTCTCCCGTGCGAGCCGAAGTTGCTCTCCAGCAGTTCGAGGCTCAGCGACCGGATGTCGCCGACCGTCTTGTGGCCCAACCTTAGCAGGCGGCCCTCGGTCACCTTTCCAACGCCGGGGAGACGGCCGACCGGAAGCGGGCCGAGGAACTCTTCGACGTCTTCCGGACGAATCACGAAGAGTCCGTTCGGCTTTTGCCAGTCCGAGGCGATCTTCGCCAGAAACTTATTGGGCGCCACGCCGGCGGAGGCTGTAAGATTCTGCTCTTCCCAGATCCTTGCCCGGATCGAGGTTGCGACCTCGTGCCCGGTGGCCAATCCGCTCTTCGTCGAGGTGACGTCGAGATACGCTTCGTCGAGCGATAGCGGCTCGATCTGATCGGTATGCAGCCGAAAGATCTCGCGAATTGCCTGCGAGGCGGCACGATATCGGGTGAAGTCAGGCGGCACGAACACGGCCGACGGGCATAGCCGCTCGGCCGTGAGGGCAGGCATGGCGGACCGGACGCCGAACTTGCGCGCCTCGTAGGATGCCGCGCAGACGACCGAGCGCGCCCCAAGCCACGCGACGACGACCGGCTTGCCACGCAAGCTCGGGTCGTCTCGCTGCTCGACGGACGCATAGAAGGCATCCATATCGACGTGCACGATCTGCCGAGGCTTCATCGCTTTGCCTCAGCTTACGCGACGGACCAAAACGACCGCTCTTATGGCCGCCCTTGAGCGTAGTTGCCTTAATATCCGGATGCCTGTAGCCGCAGGACGGAGAGGGCACAAGTCAGAAGCTGTCCCTTCTCCAGTTGGTGTACTTCACACTAGATTTACCGGTATATCTTGCGAGATTTACATTTACCGATCAATTTAGATTATTTTTTCTAAAACTTTTCCAACTGGAGCGAACTTTTCGTCGATTCAGCTTGCGCGCGCTTCCGTCGTGCCCTATAATGTGCGAGATTTATCGGTAAAGTAGCCGACGGATCGACGGGAGATGCCGAAAGCTGCTTTTTGTCGTTGGGGTGTGCGCGGTCCGATTGCCGCAGCAGCCCCCTGGTGTCTGCAGGGCGAAGGAGATTCGCCAAAAGTTAGCGGCTGGGCCAATGTAGAGCCGCATTTGAAGCCACGTGGCCTCTGAGATCTGAGGCCAATGATGTCCATAGGTGTACAGGTGGAGAAATGAAATCTTTTAGGGCATTTACCCTTATCGAACTACTCGTCGTCATCGCTATCATCGCGATCTTGGCCGCCATTCTATTTCCTGTTTTCGCCCAGGCGAAGCTCGCCGCGAAGAAGACGGTGGACGTTTCGAACGAGAAGCAGATCGCTCTCGGCGCATTGATGTATTCGACCGACAACGACGACTACTTCCCGCGCAACGACTATCGCCTCCCGACCCGGCAGACGTGGGCTCCGTTCACGTACGCCGAGGCCGAAGGGCCGTACATCAAGAACGGTGTCGATACGGTCAACTACGTAATGCTCGACCCGACCCAGACCGGCCCCGTAGCCGATGCGGGCATCTTCACTAGCCCGACGCAGCCGATCAACACACGCTACGGCTATGCCACGAACGGCGCGATCTTCCCATCCGGCCAATATTGGAACTTCGACGGCGGCTCGAGCCCCTACAAGGATCAAACTGGCGACGGTACCGCAACCGGAAATGCTCCGGTGCCTTCGATGTCGCAGACGCAGTTGCCGCACGCGGCCCAGACGCTGATGCTCGTTACGATCGGTATCGAGACGGCATGGGGCGCCGCCAATCCTTACATGCAGTCCGACGTGTACTGGTGGGCAGGCGCAAGCGCCAATATCTACGGCGCGACGATTCCTCCGGCGTGGGACGGCGACAGCGCGACGAATCCCGACTGGAGCGGCAGCGTAACCGGCGTCGGTCCGTACGACTCGCTGCCTCGATTCCGATTCGCCGGCCCTTCGTGTAACGAGGCGTTCGCCGACGGTCACGTCCATACGCGAAGGAAGGGCGCCCTAAGCTGGTGCTCAGATATGTTCGTCGCGGGCTCATACGCCGACTCGTACGCGGGTGGCGCACCGTGGGACGATAGCTGGACCTTCTCTGCCGGAAACGTCTGCGCGGGGTATCAGCAATAGTGAGGTGGCTGCTGCTTGTCTCGGCGGCAGCCTGCCTTGCAGGCTGCCATGGTGGCGACGATGCGGGGCCTACGCCTCCTCCTCAGAAGATGCTTAACCCCAGCGCGAAGCCCCAGACCGCTGAGCAGCAGCAGACATTGGATGCCCGCCGCGAGGCAGGCGCCCGAATGAACCAAGATCAGTCCCAGATGGCCCAGCAGATTGCGGCGGCCAAAGCCAGGACGGGTGGCAAGTGAGGCTTCGGCCGTTTCTTGCCATCTTGCCGATCCTCTTTGTGGCATCCGGGTGTACCCCGGTTGCCGCAAAGGAGGACGACGGGCCACCTGCGCCAAAGCCCATAACCTTTGGGGGCGCCGTCGATCCCCAGTACGTTGGAAAGTGGGTTACCGACAACGGTTCGTCGTCACTTCAGCTTGATAAAGATGGCGCCGTTACGATCCTCAGCTCCCACCCGTCGCCTGGCGGCATCGTGACGTCGCCTCCGGTGAAGGGCAAATGGCTGGTCTCAGGAAAGGATCTGCTGCTCCAATACACCGTCACCGGCCGGCCGGAAACGACCGTCAAATATCCCGCAACGCTTGCCGGAAACGAGATGACGCTTGATCAGGGCTCTCGGTCGAAGATGGTCTACAAGAGAAAGTAGGCGACATTGCCACCCTTAACGCCGATTTCGCAATGGCCCATTGTCGGTTGGTCGCCGTTCCTCCATAATGACGGCAATCATGTTTAGATTTGCCGCATCTTCGGCCTTTGCGGTTTTGCTTTCTGCCGGTGCGTTTGCCCAAGGTTGGCTTTGCTACGGAGGAAACCCCCAACACTCGGGCGGTTACGTTGGAACCAGTCAGACTGCCAGCTTGATCAAGTGGCAGACCCCGCTTGACGATATGCGCAGCTACTACGGTGGCGAGGTCCTTGCCCACTTCGCGGCCCCGATGGTCACGCCGGCGAACACGGTCGTGTACGGATTCCGCTTTACGACGGCTAACGGCCAGAATTTCGACAACTGGGAAGTGATCGGCCGAAGCGGAGCGACCGGAAACCAGATGTGGACGCTTTCCACAGACTACAGTGCAGCGGTCATCTTTCCGAACGACTGGACTTCGGTTTTCCCAATTACCCTCTTCGGAACCGGAGCCACCAGGGGCGTAGCGGTCGCCGGCAGCGCGGGCTCAATCATCGCGAAGAAGTCCGCCGACGTGGCAGGCAGCTCGACATCGACGATCCCCTTCTACACGAGCCTCGCGGATTTCAACCAGAACAAAGCGGCCTATGCCCCGGTCAAGATCTGCACTCCGTTGACGGCCGATAACTCCGGCAACATCTACTTCGGCTACGAAGTCACCGCCTCGGTGCCAGACAACCTGGCCAGCCTCGGATCGGGCGGCGTAGCAAAGGTCAATGTAAACACCGGCGTGGGAACCTTTCAGTCGGTCGGAAACATGGGCATCGATGCGTCGCTGACGCAACCCGCACTCAATGCTGCCCCGGCACTAACGACGGACGGCAAATTCATCTATGTTGGCTTAAGGGGTGGTACGCCGACTTCGGACGGCGGAAATCCCTTCCTTGCAAAGCTCTCCACGACGGACCTGTCGACAGTTAAATCCGTTCAATTGATTGATCCGTCCGACGGTGGAAACGTGCGTCTCATCAATGAGTCATCGGCTTCGCCAATGATCGGACCAGATGGCCATGTATTCTATGGCGTCTTCGGCGACCAGTGGCGCGAAAGTCATGGCTGGATGGTGCAGTATGACGCCAATCTAAAGGCTACGGACTCGCGCGGTATTCGCTGGGCGACGGGTGCTTTTGGCTGGGACGATACTGCAGTCATCGTGCCGTCGCGAATCGTCCCCAGCTACAAGGGCAAGGCAAGCTATCTCCTTCTCACCAAATACAACAATTACTTAATGGGCGGCGACGCCGGTGCAGACGGATCCAATAGAATTGCCGTCCTCGACCCATCGAGCAATTCCATAACGAGAGATCGCCAGTCTGGGATTCCGGTAATGAACGAAGTCATTACCGTGCTCGGCATAACCCACTACGATCCAAACAATCCCCAAGCCGTTAACGAGTGGTGTATCAACTCGGCGGCCGTCGACGTTAACCGGCGCAGCGCGATCCTCAATAGCGAGGACGGACACATGTATCGGTGGAACTTCGTCACCAACACGTTGTCCGAAACCGTCAACCTGGCGCCGGCGACAGGTGAAGCCTACACGGAAACCGCGATCGGACCAGACGGCACGATCTACGCACTCAACAACACGATCCTCTTCGCGATCGGCGCCAACAATGCCAAAACCGTGAGCGCCGTTCAAGGCACTGCCCCTAGAGGCGCCGTCCAAAGCCTGTGGTATGCCGATACCGAGACGTACAGCGTCCAGTCCGTTCCCGCCAGCCCCGGACAGTCCGTGACAATCGAGGCCGACTTCACACTCGCCGCGTCGAATCCGACGACCTTCAACGTCGTCACAAACGTCTCCGCCATCGCCGGCGTCACCGGCACCATCTGGGCGTTTAACTTCACGACGAACGCGTTCGTCTCACTCGGAAGCCAGACCCTGTCCGGCACTATGGGTTGGTTCAATGCATCGACATCGAACCCCGCCCAATTCATCGGCCCCAACGGCCAAGCCCGAATCCGAATCCAAGCCACCAGTCCAAACCCAGGCATCTTCCGCCTTACAGCGGACCACATCACCTGCGGCGCCAGCTAGTCTTGTTCCCCTCTCATTTCAGCCTAACTGTTCGAAACGAGAGGGGCGATGGCGTGATGACCTCCGGAACTTATGAATACCAGCACTTTTACTGGCATTCATCCTTTGTCAAAACTTAACTTGCCACAAGCCCGTTTCCATAGTAAATTGCTTCAGTCGAGAATGTTGGCACAATCAAGCTTCCAACATCATTTAGGCTCTGCTTCTTATTCGGAAACTCGTAATGTTAAGACAAGTTTTGCGTTCTGTTGCGTTATTGTTTTGCTCGAAGGCGAGATCGACCATCTTCTGCCTGGCCCTCCTCACCTTTGCTGCGAGTGCTTTCGGCCAAAACCCTCAAGTACATCAGGGCGGAAGTAACTCATTTCCCCCTACGGGATCCGCGCACTCAGTAAACGCCAACTGGGACATCCTGAGCCCGAGCGGGGCAGTCATCGCAACGGCAACTGCGCCTTCTGGCTGGAATGTAACTTTTACATACAACACGGGCAACGGCAGTGGTCCCGGAAACTTTACGGTTGGGGCGCCTCCAACGGCGACTGCCGCTGCTGGCTATACAGTACGGAGTCTCTTTGCCCCGGCACCCCAAAATGGGTGGAGCGCCGCGTTCGATGTTGTCGGCCCCCCAACGGCCCCGACGCTCCAAACCGCCGTTGCCGGAAACAATTCCGTACAGCTTACATGGTCGGCAAGTCAGGGATCGCCAACAATCACTTACAACGTCTGGCGCGAAGACCCCAACACATTTACGTTCAACAATATTAAGACGGGCGCCACCGGTTCTCCGTGGACGGACACCACAGCGCTCAACGGGTTGACCTACTCCTACTACCTGACAGCTTCGAATCCTTTCGGAACGAGCCAGCCATCGAACACAGTCAGCGTGACGCTCACGCCAAATCCGCCGGCAAGTCTCGCGGCAACGCCGGGCAACGCGCAAGTGATACTGACTTGGCCTATCTCGACCGGGGCAGACCACTATAACGTTTGGCGAGGAACGACAAACGGCGGTCCCTACCCAACGCAGATTACGCCGCTGTCCGGAATTACCACGACGTCCTGTACGGATACCGGTCTCACCAACGGAACCACATACTACTACGTTGTCACCGCAACCAATGCCGGTGGCACAAGCGGCTACAGTCCACAGGCCAGCGCTACGCCGGCGATGCCTCCTTCCGCCCCCACGAACCTAACCGCTACTGCTGGAAACAATCTCGTCACGCTTGCTTGGTCGGCCCCAAGTCAGGGGACGCCTCCCTTTAACTACAACGTCTGGCGCGAAGATCCCGGCTCGTCTACGTTCAACAATATCAGGTCCGGCGTCACAGGTTCCCCGTGGCCTGATACTATGGCTCTCAACGGGCTGACTTATTCCTACTACCTGACAGCTTCGAATGCAGGCGGCCAGAGCCTGCCCTCAAACACTGTCACCGTGACGCTTATTCCTAACCCGCCGGCAAGTCTTACGGCGACGCCGGGGAACAATCAGATAACGCTGACCTGGCCCGCGTCCACCGGCGCAACCAGCTACAACGTTCTCCGAAGCACGACAAACGGTGGTCCTTACACGCCGATTACGCCTCCGGGGGGAATATCGACGACGTCCGATATAGATGCCGAGCTCACAAATGGAACGACATACTATTACGTCGTTACGGCAACCAATGCCGGCGGCACAAGCGGCTACGGCCCACAAGCCAGCGCTACACCCGCGCCACCACCTACTGCTCCAACGAACCTGACCGCCGTCGCAGGAAACAATCTCGTCACGCTCACGTGGTCGCCCAGCCAAGGCGCGCCGACGATCAGTTATAACGTCTGGCGCGAAGACCCTGGCTCTTCTACGTTCAACAATATCAAGACAGGGGTCCCGGCTTCTCCTTGGACGGACACTACCGCGCTTAATGGATTGACTTACTCCTACTACCTAACGGCTTCCAACTCAGGGGGGACGAGTCTGCCCTCAAATACCGTAAGCGTGACGCTTGCGCCAAATCCCCCCGCAAGCCTGAATGCTGTTCCGGGCAACACCCTCGTCAGGCTTTCGTGGCCGGCATCGACTGGCGCTTCGACCTATAACGTTCTTAGAAGCACCACCAGCGGTTCCAGCTACCAGCCGATTACCCCGCTGGGGGGAATCACGGGAACTGCTTATCTGGACACGACCGTCACGAACGGAATTACCTATTTCTATGTCGTCACGGCAACCAATGCAGGCGGCACAAGCGGCTACAGCCCGCAGGTCAGCGCGACGCCAACGTCTTCCATAGTGCCTATAACGGCTTATGCCAACCAGTTCGGCTATCTCGACACCTCAATGACGCTTCCCGATTGGATGCAATCGGTTGAACCGATCGACGTCTCAGAGGCTAGTGGCGGCCCCTCCGGCGCCATTTCCGTAAATCTCGCCTTTGGCGTAGCCAAGTTCGATTCCGGGCCGGACCTCGTCCTTTCAAATACGGCTGGCCCCGGAATAACATTCGAACGCCAGTACCGCACTGCCATGGCGAACGCAGGCCTGTCCTCGCTGGGGTTACCGGTAGGCTGGACGCACAATTGGGATTACTGGATGGTGCCGACTACGACTCCTGGCGCCTGGGGCCCCGTCCAGCTTGTTTATCCGAATGGTTCCTCGGAAACCTTGATTCCGGCAGTCACCGGTGGGCAAGCAACGGGCTCATTCACAGTTCCCGCTGGAGCGCCCTACGTTGCAAACGGCGTTCCAGGTTCGACACCGGGAACATGGGCGCAAGTCATCATCGCCCACAACGGAGCCTCCAAGGAAGTCTTCCAGGTCCCTCCTGGAGGTTCGGTACTGCGTCCGTTTACGAAAACGTTTGAGAACGGTCAGCAGCTTAACTTCCACTATGACTCTTCGAATCGACTGACATCTATCGATAACACGTCCGGAACCAGCATCTCGATGCAGCTCACTTTGTCGTATACGAATGGCCTATTAAGCCAAGCTAGCGATACATACGGAGGGAATGTTCGCTACTACAGCTACTCGAACGGCGAACTAAGCAGCGTTTCGTATATCAATAACCAGTCTTCCACCGAGTGGAGCTACGAGTACGTAACGGTTGGTGAGGCAAGCTACCTAAGCAAGGCCAAGTCTACTGATCCTCAAGGGATGGCTACGAACGGGCAGATTACCTATAATCCGACTACCGGACAAGCTTCAACCCGCACAGACCCAACCAATTATATCCGGACTACAACCTATACAGCGCCGTTTACGGGCACAGTTACGATCGCCCCTCAACAAAATCCGAATCAGCCGATCGATACCTTTACGCTGGCCGCCGACAGTATCGGCAGGACGATAAGCAAAAAGAACGCGATTGGCGATACGACGACGTTCTCATATACGACTGCCAATTTGGCGCTGCCGTCGCAGGTCGTCCCGCCTGTAGGCAAAACCTTAACGATATCGACCGACCCGCTCAGTAGTCTGGGCAACCTCGGCACAGTTCAATATCCATATGGAAATAAAGTCGTCTACACGTGGGCATACGGCATTTCATATGCGCCGCTGGGTCAGCTACAAAAAATTACCGAGATCGGCACTGATCACTCACAGTCAGTTACGCAGTATAACTACTTCTCAGCCGAAGGTACCGGTGGTAAGACGGGCTACCTTCAGTCAGTTGTTTATCCAAACGGCGAAACAGTTAGCTACACCTACACGCCACTAGGCGATATCGCCTCGGTATCGGATTCGACGGGAATAACAACCTACGACTATTCCACACAAGAAATGTTTGGCAGGCCATACAGTGTCACAGATCCGGTCTCATCTAAAACGCAATTCCAGTATGATACTGTTCAGAAACGGCTGTCGGGCTTTATCGATCCGATGAACTCCCAAACGTCGTGGGTTTTTAACGGCTACAGCCAAATTACAAGCCTAACGCTTCCGAGAACAACTGTCGGAGCGCAACCGGGCATGCAGCCAGGTGCTCAATTCAACTATACGACAATCGGCCAGCCGCCTACTTCGACAAATCTATTGAACAACGCATCTGTCGTTGCTTCCCAAACGAGCGCCTACGATTCGCAGTCGCAACTCGCCAACGCAATCGATTCCAACAACCTCAAGAACGCATTTACTTTAGATGGTGAATCTGACCTAACGTCTCTATTCAACGGTAATAACACACAAGCCCACAGCTTCTTGTTCAATCCATGGGGCCGCCAAGTGCAGACCACCATAGGCGCCTCTACCTCGCCGAACGCTTTAACGTTAACGGCAAAGCTGACGATCACGAATAATAGTCAAGTATTAACAGTTTCGGGTTCTGACAACCGATTCGAAACGGACACTTTTTCCACAACCGATCCAAATCTTCCCCTCGACACGACAGTGTCCGACCCAACCTCACCCACAAACTGGTTAAGTGAAACACAATTTCTAGGCTACGACGGCTTTGGACGGCTAAACGATGTCCGGCAGTATGCGCCGGACGCGAATAGCTGGGTAGAGCACCAGTACACCTACGACAGTGAAGGCAACGTCTCAACGGACCTCTTTGGCGCCTTCGCGCTAAACAACGGGTTACTAAACCTTAGTGACGGAGGAACCGGGCTCCAATACTTCTACAACGTGGATGGAACACGGAAGCAGATGGTCGTGCAACTCGAGCCCCTCCCCGGTGGCGGCCCTGCGAGCGTCACATACAACTATACTTACGACGCAGCGAAGAGGTTAACGTCCATATACGTATATCCCGGCGCAAGCCAAAGCGCAGTATCCAGCGGCACGCCGGTAGCGTATGCACAATATACGTACGATAAGAACGGCAGAGTCTTAGCGGTCCGCTCGACCAACGCTACGACCCTTTACAACTATAACGAACTTGGGCAGGTGATCGAAAGCTATAACCTTAGCCCGGACAGCGGATACGATCACTTTGCGCCGGCGGCATATCAGGTACAGGACCCGTACGTTCTAGATCCGCAGACTCATCAACCGCTGATTCACACGATTTTCCAGCACTTCTATAACATCACTTACAATGCGCTCGGCTGCAGGTCGGGAATGTTCTTCGATGCGTTGACCTCCATGGGAGGCAGCAGTACCGGCCCCTCGACATACTCGTCGGGAAATGCATCATGGTCCTACGATACTGGCGGCAGACTTACTGGTGAGTCTTGGGGCGGTTCGTCTTCTAGCACAGTCACGTATATCCACGCATACGATGGCGCAGGCAACCTAACGACCCTACGAGGCAGTAGCTCAGCAAGCAACCTTACGATAGACCTAAATACGGATCGTCTAACAAGCACAACTATTCCCGGCCGTGGCTCGCTAACTTACGACCCGAGTGGCGAATTGACCGCATTCAGTTCTTCGACCGGTACAACGACTATCACGTACGACCCGCTGGGCGAGATCACCAAGTACTCCGGGCAAGCGATCAACGGAACGACCGGGGCAAGCTCAGCTTACACGTCATCCACGGTTTATGATTATCTTGGACACCGATCTGCCCTCACAGAAACGCTCGCCCTCCATTTAGGTGGTGTCCCACCGAAGGCTGCCTTGCTTCCCCCTTCCTCAGTACAGGGCGACACGCAGTTCTTCGTCTACGACGGCGGCGACTTGGTTTATCGGCTGTTTTCGAGCTTAACACCGGCGAACCAACCTGACTTCACCACTTCCGATCTCGGTGTTCTCTATCTTAACGGTCCGACAGGCCCCGTGATGGAGTTCGACCGTTTTGGTTTTGGAAGAACCTTCCTCTTCGATCCCAACGGAAGCACGGTGTCCATGTCCGCCGGAATAGCGAGCGGCTTCTTCACCGGAACCACGGCCGCTCCCGTCTTCTACGACGCCTACGGCCTCCCTGTATGGACACCGCCATCGATGAGTTCGTCCCTACCGGCCGTCGAAAACCGATCCACCGCTCAGCCCTTCGGCTACAAGGGCCAATACGGCTACTACACCGACGGCGCCACCGGACTCGTCTACTGCATCCACCGATACTACGATCCCAACACCGGAAGGTGGACCGAAAGAGATCCGACTGGACTCGACGGCGGAGTCAATGTCTACAGTTATGTTTCGGGGAATCCAATTAACCTGATAGATCCAACAGGCCTAGACCAGGAGTCGCCTAGCGAAGATCAACAGACGATGATCCTACATGCGATTACGCTCTTGGCCGATACTGGCCAGCATCGATCTGCCGATAGCTTAGCGCGACACTTTAAAGAGGGCGGGATCGTAGTTGATAAGGACGTGCCTCCTTATGCGGGAACAGGTCAATCTTGGATCCCTTACTTGGGAAGACCTTCTATAAGACTGAGCCCTCAGCTATTCAATGGAATCACGCAAGCATTCCTACTTCCTAAAAAACACAAATGGATAGATGGTAAGGTGCCAGGAATGATCAGCGAGGACAGCATTTGGCTCGCCAGTATCCTAATTCACGAGTGGGTTCACGCTGACACGCAACCAAAGATGAACGCGCTCACGTCAAGTCGTTATGAGCAAGAAGCATGGAGTTACCAAATACGCTGGCTTCGGATGAATTCTTTTGACAGCAAGAGGTGGAACATTGCAACGAGGCGAATCTTCCGTGAGTTGGCCGCAAGGGCAGTTTCCGAGCTCTGGAGTGGCTATTCCATGAGACCGCTCAAATCAGGATTTTGATATGAGGCAGCAAGTGCGAAGAGATGTTCAGCTAGTGGCGCTCGCCATTGTTATAGCGATTTGCTGTTGGTTCGGATGTTCCAGGCCATTTGTCGACAAGGCATCTCCAAGTGAGGTCCGATGTATCGAAATACGAGAAGAACTTCGTGTGTTGACTAAGGCGCTGATGGGCCATATGGCCATCATTGATTCTAGCAAACTTCCTTCTCTCGATTCGAAGTCGCCGCCGCAATGGTTAATACGTCTGGCAAACGGCAACCTGGCTTTTGGCGGTCTGAACACTTCGGATCTTCCAATTCTACGAAAGGCTCTCAATGGCCCCAACAGGTTTCGCGTACCTGCAGAGGTTGTCGGCCGTGACTACGCGAAAGAGATTGAGCCTACATCACCGATCCTGGAAAGCGACAATGTACCTGCAAACTGCTCGGAGGATGCCATCGGCCTTCAGGGATTTCTGAGACGCAAGTCCATAGAAGTGCCCTGACTAGTTGAGAATGTACCGGTCTGCTGAGTTCGGAAGGCCAGACATGAGCGCGGCGACGGTAGGATTAACCTGCATGGAATTGGTTGCGCTCTCGTGCTGCGTATTTCTTCGGTTTCCGCACAGCAGTGGCGGAATAGCGGAACAGGAGTGGTGCGCCTTCTAACGGAAATCGAACACCAATTCCAATCCAATTCGAACACTGATTCCAACGCGTCTCGAACACATATTCCAAATTCGATTGGAATCACCGTTCGAATAACTTTGGAATCCGTGTCCAATTTCGTTTAAATACGCGAGATCCGACTGGGCTGGATGGTGGGGTGAACGTTTACGCCTACTGCGATGGCGATCCGATAGGGATGGTTGATCCGGACGGCATCCAAGGACTGAACGAATATGAGATCCGAAATTTTTTGGTCGCCCCGTCGACTGGCCAAAAGAATACTGGGCACCATTCGTAGCCTCGGCGGAGCGATGAAGAAATTCGCGCCACGTCCTAGCGACCTCCCATTCTTTATACTGGACGACGGAATTCCACTCTCACCAGGAGTACTCAACAGAGCTCTGGGCCATGGAGCCGCTGATGAACTATCCGAAGTGGCTGGTAGTCACAGTTCAGCGAATATAGCCAAGATAACGGCTCGACTGCAGGAACTCGCAGGGCATGCTGAGTCTAGCGCACGTCTTACTGGCCCTCAACGTGCATATTTGCGGACTAATCAGTATTTGGCTCCCGCCTTTATGGGCGAACGAGTAGATACCTTTTAAAGGAGCTTGTATCCCAGGATGAGTTTCTTCAGAGATTGGGCATTCAAACGACTCAACGCTTTGAATTCGGGCCTGACTTCTTTCTACGCAGCACAAACGACTAGTGGGACTTCACAACAAAGGGAGAATGGAGAAAGCATGTAACAAAATATATTGCCACATTTGGCTCGAACGGTATCTTCATCATCCGTTAGATATTATAAGATATGGATCTTCTCCGGACCTTGACCGAGTTAGCAGGCTCTAAGATCTCTGCGCAGGTAGTAGACGAGGGCAGGGCCGTGATTAAGGGCTTGACCTTGCCGACGCCTACAATCACTGGAGGCTTTGAGTTTAAAGGTCTAGAGGTCCAGGCCACAAATGGCTACCCACAATTGAATCGAGGAGCTCTTTCGGATGTCCATTTTATTTCTTGTAAGCTTTCAAACCTCAAGCTCTTCGAAGTCGACATAACAAATTGCATTTTTGAGCGATGCAAGTGCGATCATTTCGGCTTCTGGAAATCGAACATCCTTGATTGTGAATTTGTTCACACA
>Ga0206960_1010_pt2 | contig 55353 bp, 46 predicted proteins | sample Alteio_BWOrgHeat_29_FD_153255 | JGI IMG/M metagenome (GOLD analysis project Ga0206960, IMG submission 153255) | Enriched cells from forest soil in Barre Woods Harvard Forest LTER site, Petersham, Massachusetts, United States -... | ecosystem: Environmental > Terrestrial > Soil > Temperate forest >... | reverse complement strand
TGTTTAATTTTTCGGTTCCGCACCTTCAGTGCTTTAAAATTGGGGTGTGCTAGAACCCAGGGCGACGCTGCGCTTGCCCTGGGCTAATTCTGTTTATCTCCTTCGGAGATTGATGGCTCGCGCATAGTCCTTGGTACCAGCTCTGTTTATCTCCTTTGGAGATTGATGCATCGAAAATCGTCCTCACGACTAGTTCTGCTTCATACCTACTGAGCATTTTCCCTAATCTACCAACTACAGTTTCAGCATTTAAGCTAAACTATTTTTCTGCCGGACATCCGCAGCGCGCGAAGCAAGCGAGGACCCTGTCCAAAGAAATGTAGTTTGGCGCAAATGCATGCGATCAACCAAGGCGGATGTTGATAATATTTTGTTCTGCTGCGCACCTTCAGTGCTCTAAAAATTGGGGGGTGCTGGAACCCAGGGCGACGCTGCGCTTTGCCCTGGGCTAGTTCTGTTTTGCTCCTTTGGCGCTTTTAGAAATTTTAATAAGTCTTGGCCGCTGAGAGGAACAAGGTAAAATCTTACGCCCTTGACATCGTGTTAACTACTCATCGTCAGAGATTGTACACAAGGAATCTTTGACGATAAAACCAATGTCACTTTGGAGACAATCCGAAGATGGCATGCACTGATGCAAATAAGTTGTTGCATCACCAGTTCCCTCAGCTGTGGCGCAACAAATTTTTTGCGTTCCGCAGTTAGGACCGGGTTCGGGATGGTCCATAGATACTGCTGGCCTACGAATATCTGGAAGACATCCGCTAATTTCCATAACTGCTAGACATGAAAACAACCAAATATATTTCATAGACTCTCCAATATAGTGTTATTAAAAATGGTATAGAGTAAAATCGAAAAAAAGTTCACAGATGTTGAAAGGGAAGCCGATTTTTTGCCGAATGGCCAAAGTTGATCATGCGATCGTGTTCAAAAAGTAACATTTGGTAAAGCTACCGCATTGCAGAAAGTAGCGTCGGGCCGAACGCATACTTTAAAGTGCATCAATTTTAAGTTAAGCGCTTTTTAGGTCTTGGCTCATTAAGTGGCGTTCAGCTCAGCACTGTTGTCCTGAAAAAATTGCCAGCCGGCTCAGCTTCCACAAATCTAAGGTAGCTTTTGTCGATAAAAACTTAATACGAAAGTAAAGTTTCCATAACTTCCATGTTCAGTCAGAATTTTTAGGGCGTTATCATCGCTCAACTTTATCCTGTGTGAATCATTGTAAAAGTACCACATGTTATTAATTCTATCTTTAACGATGGCTATATAATGACCGCCACCTGTTCCTCCTCCGTGTAGAACTGTACCAAATAGCTCATACTGAGTTGGCTGTGCGTAATTGGCGCTAACATACGGAGCAAAGTCAAGCTTCTTGTTCAGTTTAAGGGTATAAGGCACCTTTTGATTATTTATGATATTGATATTGCTGCCATAGAACACGATATTTTGTCCAAGAGTATCGAAGTTCTTTGTACGCTCCACAGTTGTCTTTTGGTTATTTCCTATATTGTAGTCCTCGATAGTTTCTTGATTAAGATAGGTTTTAACCAAGTTCTCTAACTCATAGGCGGATTGAGTGGACGCAGCGGTCGCAAGTGGATTCATAGGCAAAGATAAAAATGTTTCCGCGCCACCAAAGGGGTGTGATTTAGAGCCAACAAAGGGGTGAGTCCAGCTATCTGTTGCTTGAACTTGAAAGTCATATATTTTTTTTCAGGGGCGGGTAAATTGTTGAAAATTGATCAATAAGATCAACAAAGTAGTCGTTGGCGTCTTGTTGATTGCCACATATTTGAAAATTCAACAAATGAGCAAAGGCTTTGGCTTTAGCTAAAACACGTTGATTATGATTGGCAACAAAATGCTGGCCTTCCTGCATGGTATCCGCTTCTCTTAAAACAGCAGCAAATTCCAAATATGTTTTTATAAGAGGTGTAGTTTTTATTACTTTTGGCGCATTTTCCAGAGTTTCATTGAAAACACGGTCATTGGTCATAAGCTGCATAGTTGAGGCGAAGAAACAGGTATTACCAAAATTACCCATGCCGGAATTAGCCCCATCTGTTGGATGCGAGTAATGCGGATTGGATTGATTATTCGGAGCTTGCTGATTTGGCCCCGCACCTGAACCACTGCCTTTGGAACCTTTACCGGGAGGCTGGGAATTGTTTGGATTATTGCCGTTTGACTGTTGCGGTGGATGATTTTGGTTGTTGTCATCGTCATCTTGGGCGTCATCATTCTGCCCATGGCTGTGTTCTTGTTTGCCGCTATCAAGCTCAGTGTCATGAGCAGGCTGAGAGGCTGTGTTGTCGGTATTGGTGCAGCTCACAATGGCGCAAATACCTATAAGACCAACCGTTGAGAATATATACTTAATGTTTTTCATATCCAAGGGTATATAATATAGATGTCTTTTAGGCAAGTGAGAGGGCGAAAGTGATGTCAAAATTCCTATGGAAAAGTAGCGAACTCTGATGAGAGCGGCGCTGTACATATGGCTTTGGTAGGCACGCGGGCACATCATTGGAGATTGAGAGGGATTTTTGCAGGTATTCTCGAAGAAATTCCCCACCGCCTTTTTCCAAAGGGGGATCATGAGGCGTTCAACCTCGAAATTTTCTTAACTTATTGCCATTGGTCTCGGCATTAGTCTAGAACCAATAGCACTAGGTTCATGGCAATACGGTGGATAGCCTTTTCTATGTGTATATTAATTCTTATATTTTCATTATTATAAAACCGTTATTGAGCGAAAATAGTTATCGCTGAAATAACGGTTTTGGTTCATTATTAGAAGACAGTGGGCTTTTTTATGGGGCTTTGGTCTCACATTGAGTGCCGCCAGCGCCACAAGAGCAGCCTCTACAACATTTACACCATCCACCGCACATCTTCAGGATACCAATGAGTGCTAATAAAATCGGCCAAATTTTGCTAACCAATTCGGAAGACATATACCCAAAATTTCCGAGTATAAAAAGCAAACCAATCAAAAAAACCATAAGTGGAACCATGTTATGGTGAACGCAGCGGCATTTCTTCATGTTTTCATTGTTCATAAATGAACCTGCAAGTATGAGTTATAAACACATGTTATCATTACTGATTTTTCAATGTCAATATTTTAGCCAAAATAGAGAATGGTGAATAAGCGCTAAAAATTAGATTATTAGCCTGACTATCTAATATAATATTCTCATTCTCGAGAACAACCATGAAAAAAGTGTTTGGCGCTATGAGCGGTATTTTTATCCCCAATATCACCATGACTTTTGGCGTAATTTTGTTTTTGCGGCTCACTATCATTAGCTCGCACGTTGGGCTTGTTGCTCTTGCCGGCATCCTGGTTTTAGCCCTTTTGGTGATGCTGATTACGAGCTTTTCAGTGGCTTCTATAGCGACTAATATGGATATTGGTTCGGGAGGCATTTACTATCTTATCACCCGCACTTTGGGCATCGAAATTGGCGGCGCCATGGGTTTTGCGCTCTATTTGGCCCAATTAATTTCGACTTCTGTAGTAATCACCGGTTTTGCCTTTTTACTCAACGCGCAATTTCCTCATCTTTCTACCGTTGCCATAGAAACATCGAGTTTGCTTCTTTTGGCTCTTTTGGCTGGTCTTTCGTCCTCATGGTCACTATGGGCGCAGATGCCGGTTTTTTTCTTGCTCATCGCAGCGGTAATCTCCGTACTTTGTGGTTCATCTGAACTGCTCAAAGATGGCGCCTTTTCAAGTTATTATGCTGGAGGTGAGCTGAGTTTTTGGCAAGGATTTGCTCTTTTTTATCCTGCCTTAACAGGCATTGAAGCAGGTATTTCGTTATCCAGAAATTTGCGCAATCCCGCACGCTCCTTTTTGATTGGCAATGTGTGTTCGCTCATAGCAGCTGCGATTGCCTACGGTGGACTTGCGTATTTTGCCCACATGCATATTTCCATCGATTTATTAAAGTCAGACCCTTTTGCGCTCGTCAAATTTGCCTATTCTAGCAATGTCGTAGTATTGGCCATCTATGCCACTACTTTGGCCAGCGCTTTAGGAAGTCTCATCAGTGCCCCCCGTATATTACAGAGCATTGCCGCTGACGGGGTGCTACCAAGAGTGTTCGCCAGAAATTATTTTAAGCAAAAGGAGCCACTCCCCGCGCTCGTTTTTACCGCCTTGCTGGCGCTTATTATTTTATATTTGACCAAGCTTGACCAAGTACTGCCCATTTTCACCATGATGTGCCTTATTTGTTATGGCTTGGTTAACTTGATTGCAGCCATGGGTGAGCTCATGAATGCGCCAAGTTGGCGGCCAACTTTTCGCGTGCCTTGGGGCATTTCATTGGGCGGTTTCTTTTTATGCATTTTGCTCATGATGTTTGTCTCGCTGACGTGGACTCTGAGCGCACTTTTTTTGGTTTTTGGGTCATTTCTTATTTTGCAAAAGAGGCAGCTCAAAGCAGGCTTTAAGGATTTCCGTGAAAGTGTGGTATTTTTTTTCTCACGCATGACGCTGTATAGGCTGTCTCGACCCGCGCATGTTGCTCTTACCTGGCATCCGCAATTATTGGTGTTGACACGTACTCCCTCGCAGCACATGAAACTCGCTCATCTTGCGCACCGTATTACCAAACGAAGTGGCATTTTGACTTTCTCAGCCATTGTGCCCAAAGCTCAAGGAGTCGACCCTACTCATTTAGACAACACAAAATCTGCTCTCATGCACTTCTTTAAAAAAGAAAAAATTGAGTGTTTGGTTCACGTTCATGCCACGCAGTCAGCTCAAGAAGCCTATATCAATCTGATCAATACCTATGGAATAGGTCCAATTCAGCCCAACGTCATTGTGGTTGATTTGGCTGATAAAATGCTCACCGAAAATAATTTGATAGACATCATCTGTGCTTGTCGCTCTTCTGGCAAAAATTTAGTGTTTTTTAAGGATTCGATACAAAACGCGCCCGATTTATTTTCTGGCTCGTCAAAAAAGAATGTGGCGATTTGGTGGGATAAGAGCTCAAATCGCAGCTTTAATCTGACAATTTCCTTGCTTTCAGCCATTAAAGAGGGGCCTCAATGGCAGGGGATGAGTCTTAATTTATACGCAATTGTTTCCAATTTAAGAGCTGCTACAGCGCTTAATTCTCATCTTTTAAAGTATATTCAGCAGCATCGCCTTTCTATGACACCGGCGGTTTTTGTAGAAAATGAAGCTAAGGATTTTTTGCCTTTTATAGATAAATATTCTCGTGAAGCTGAGCTGACATGCATTGCATTACCTCCTATAAAATTGGAGGATGACCCACACGCGTATGTTAAACGACTCACAGATTTTTGTGGCCAAATCAGTAATTCTGGTGTGTGCCTTTTTATAAGCTGCTATGATCAAATCGATCATGGCGAGACCTATCAATATCCATTGGAAAGTGAATGACACCTGATGCTAATCAATCCAAAAAGAAATTTATTGCCCCATTGGTAATTTGGGGCGCTATTTTCATAGCGGCACTCTATTTTGCACCAAAACTCAATGAAGAGCTCAAGGCTGGCAACATGCTTGCACCTGGCACTGAAAGCGACGAAGTAAGGCTTTTAGTGGGAAAAGAGCTCGATGGGAGCAGTGATCAAAGCCTTATTGTTGTCTTAAGTGCCAAACATTTATTAGTTGAAAATAGCGATAAAACAGAAGATTCCGACTATAAAAAAGCGCTTGAGCCTTTGCTACAACAAATACATCATGTGAAGGGAGTGGATGGGGTAACTACTTATTGGGATACTCATGATAAGCGCTTTATTGGAAAAGACGGTAAAACGACTTTCTTATTGCTGAGCACCAAAGAGCCGGCCAATGAGATCCAGGCGCAGCTTATTCCTGATTTAAAAGTGGTTTTGGCTCGGGGTGTGCAGGATTTTACCATTCATTTGACTGGTGAGCAGGCCATTGGGCACGACTTATATTACGAGTCCATTGAGGCGGTGAGCTCTTCAGACCTTGTCGCAATTCCTATTATTCTTTTGGTTTTGCTCATTATTTTTAGATCGGTAATAGCCTCGCTCGTTCCGCTGGGATTGGGAATGATATCGATTTTGGTGACGCTGGCGGTTTACTATTTTTATGCCAAGTTTTTTCATGGCGATACCATGGCGCCTGCGGTAATTTCCATGCTTGGTCTGGGTATTGGTATTGATTATTCGCTGTTTATTGTCACGCGTTTTCGTGAGGAATTGGCTCTGGGGCTGAACGGCCAGCAAGCGGCAGCACGCACCTCTGCCACTGCTGGTAAAGCAGTATTTTTTTCTGGTATCACGGTAATGGTGAGCGTGGCCAGTTTGCTCATTGTTGATAACCCTATGTTTCGATCGCTGGCTGCAAGTATGATATTTGTGGTTTTGGTGTCGTTACTTGTAGCGACTACGCTTTTGCCGACGGTTTTAGGACTTTTGGGTACCAAGGTAAATTCTTGGCGTTTGCCCTGGCTTGGAAGAGCTTCAACTAAGGAAAAAGGAACTTTTTGGCATCGCTGGGCGCTGGCCGTCATGAGAAAGCCCATTCTATTTTCCTTGCTTTCGCTCATACCTTTGCTGTGCTTTGCCTATCCGGTTAAATATCTAAAAACGGGCTGGCCAAATGTAAATCTGCTCTCTCCTGGCTCAGATGCTCGTCAAGGATATGAGCTGATGGCTAAGCAATTTGGTGAGGGCGAATTGCAGTCCATTGATGTTATTATTCAAGTGACGCACGGAGCTGTTGCGGGTGAGCAAAATCTTGATCGCATTCATGCTATCAGCGCGCAAATTAGAAAAGACCCTTCGGTAAGCTCTTTGCTGAGTTTTGTAGATTTGAAAGACGATCTTGATTTGCCGGCGTACAAGAAAATGTATTTGGAAGATCCAGTTCAACTGGTAAACATGCCTGCGCAATTAGGAAAAGTTGGAGCAGGGCTTAATGAATCTGTGGCCGGCTTGCAGAAAATTCGGGCTGGTTTGCAGGAAATGCAAGACAAAATCAAGAAAAAAAATGCGCAGACTCCGAAAAATTTAGCAGCCATAGCTAAACAATTTAAACACTCTTCTGAGGAACTTGCTTCTGTAGCGGCTTTACTGAAGAAGAGTAATTTTGAACAGGCTGATTCTGCTGCCAAAAAAACAGCTGAGGGGTCGCGATTGCTTGATGCCGCGGCTCAAGGCATGCAAAAAATATCAGATCAAAACTTAGGTAAAGACATAGGCGCGCTGTTGAACGGGTTGAAAGAAATGGCTGCCGGACTTGATCAAATTATTCCAGGCCTTCAAACTTTGGCGAGCAGGCTCAGTGAAGTGGGCGATAAGTCAGGTCATGTTGATTTGAGCACCATTGTTCAGCGGGGCGACTTTGGTTTACGTGCCGTGGCTGCCGGTGGGGGCAAACAGGTTGAACATCTGTTACGCATGCTCGTTAATATTAACGGTGCTGCTGATATTGCTCGCATTCGTGTTGTACCCAAACAAGGAGCTGATACCGAGGATACCAAAGCGCTTATTCAACGCTTACGCGCTATGGGTCACCACGTGAATTCCGATTTTGCGACTATTAAAGTTGGCGGGCTTGCGGCAGCAATGCTTGATTACGATGCGCAAATTCGTTGGGCTTTACCACGAGTCATTGGCTTGGTTATGGTCATCACTTTTTTTGTGATGCTTCTCCTTCTTAAGTCTATTATATTGCCGATAAAAGCTATCATTATGAATAGTTTATCGGTGCTTTCCGCTTATGGGGTGATGGTTTTAGTCTTCCAAGATGGCTATTTGTCAGATTTTCTGGGTTTTGTGGCCTTGGGTTATGTCGGCTCGCCAACCATAGTCATGCTTTTTGCCATCTTATTTGGCCTTTCTATGGATTACGAAGTGTTTCTGCTCAGCCGCATCAAAGAAGCACACGATAGAAGTGGGCGCAATGAAGAAGCGGTTGCTCTTGGTCTTGAGCAGACGGCGGGAATTATTACGGGTGCTGCTTCGATTATGTTGGTTGTATTCGGTACCTTTTTGGTAAACGGAATCATCACCGTTAAGGAATTTGGCATTGGGCTTTTTACGGCGGTTTTGCTTGATGCAACGCTGATTCGAATCATTCTCGTACCAGCCTTTATGCGCTTATTTGGTGAGTGGAATTGGTGGGCGCCAAAATGGCTTATGAAATTTCTCAATAAAATACATGTGGAGTAGCTTGTGAAGAAATTTAATCTTAGTGCCTTCGGATTGTTAATCACGCTGTTTTTTTCAGTGGGCTGTCAACATCTTGAGCAGCAGCAAAAAAAACGCCCGCCGGCTGAGATATCGGATTCTTTGGCCCCGGCGGAAATAGCACAGCCTTGGACGCCTGGTGGGAAAGTTGTTTCACCTGAGCCAATAAAAATGGGATGCACTCATGCTGACAAAAAACTTTTCACGGCAGCTTTTTCTAAGGGAATAGAAGAATGCACCGAAGGCATTCCTGACCAAGAGAGTGCGAAGGCCTGCTTGAAAAAGAAATTTACGATTTCAGATCCGTGTGCCGAGTGTTTTGGCATGATGGTCGAATGCGCCAAAGATATGTGCATGGGTAAGTGTATTTTTGATCGAGATAGTGCAGGGTGCCATTCATGTATAGAGCATGAGTGCAGGAACCCAGCACCATCAAAAAAAGCGCGTTTCAGTTTGACTTTGTGTACGGGAGTTCCTGAACATGAATTGCCAAAAATGATTAATTAAAGAGAAGAAATATTAAGGTTTAAAAGTTGTCTAACAATGGCAATTAGTTAATGTTTTTGCTTTGATTCGGATGCAATAATTTGTCATCCCGGCGAAGGCCGGGACCCAGGATAGAAAATAAACAATGAAGTAAACACTCAAATATTTTCTGCGCCTCGGTCTTTGTTGGGGTGACAAGTAGAACACCACCCACGTGACAAATGCCAGCTAGGATTGTGAGGGTAAGATGTTAATAATGGAATTTCTTGGATCCATGCGTCCAGAACATGATGGTACCACCCGAGTGGCCTTTCGCATGCGCACGGGATTTAAGCAAAGCGGTGCCCGCCATTTATACGTTTCACCCATTGTCGCTACTTCAGACAATGAAGATATGCGCAAAGTCTTCTCTATGCCGGTACCTTTTTCGACGGGTTATCGTTTGTCTCTATGTCGCACTTCTGCTATTCGAACACTTCTGCGTGAGCAAAAGCCTGATTTGATACACATTCATAGTCCGTGTACGCTGGGTTTTGCTGCAGTCAAAGCTGCGCGTTCATTAGGTATACCCGTAGTGGCGACCTTTCACACTCATTTCCCTTCGTATCTGAAGTACTACAAAGTAGGCTTTTTAGTGCCTCTGGCTTGGAAGTATTTTCGTTCACTTTATAACCTGTGTGAGACCGTTATAGTTCCTTCTCAGGCCATGTTAGAAGTATTGAACGCTCAGGGTTTTAAAAATCTCGTATGCATTCCTCATGGCGTTGATACGCAAAAATTTTCTCCAGCCCTTCGCAGCAAGTCATGGCGAGAAAACTTGGGTTGCGAGGGCAAAATCGTAGTTCTCTTTGCGGGGCGTTTAGTATGGGAAAAAAATATTGGCATATTGCCGCGAATTTTGGCTTTAGTTACACATAAAGAACAAATAGAAGTAGTTATCGCCGGCGATGGTCCTGCGCGCGCTAAATTACAGACGATGATGCCAAAAGCGCGTTTTCTTGGCCATCTGAGCGCGGAAGATTTGGCGGTGGCCTATGCTTCAAGTGATGTTTTTGTCATGCCTTCTCTTACTGAGACCTTTGGCAATGTGACTGTTGAAGCCATGGCTTCGGGTTTGGTGCCCATTTGTGCTGCTGCTGGTGGCGCATGCGATTTGATTCAATCGGGAAAAAACGGTTTTCTCGTAGCGCCCAATAATGCGCAGGATTGTGCTCAAGCCATTGATAAAGTGGTTGAAAATTCAGCGCTGCGCAACACACTTATGCAAGAAGCTCTTGCTTCTGCTCCTCGTTATTGCTGGGAAGAGACCATCAAGAAGTACCAATATATTTATAGGACGGTCATGAATACTCCTTTGGACATAGGTACTGAACTCAATGTGCAAAAGGCTTAGCCTAGACGCAATACCAAGTTAGGGAAATTTCTGGTTAGAACGCCTCATGATCCCCCTTTGGAAAAACTGTGGACTAGTCGGTTTTCCTGACGAGAGAAATAAGGTTTGATTTGTCATGCCAGGCGCTAGAAAATCGAGCGAAAAGCGTAGATTTTCAGTGGCGTGGCATCCAGAAAAACGCGAATACTGGATGCCACATACGTGAATTTTTAAGACTCGATGAATCTTCGTCAAAAAATTCTACGTTCTGGCATGACACCGTGCAAAAAACCGACTAGTCCACAGTTGGAAAAAAGGGGTTGGGGGGATTTCTTCGATGATGCCACACAAAAAATCCCTCTCAATCTCCCTTTAAAAAGGGAGAAGTGCATAACAAAAACCTTGCTTAGTGCCATTGCGCCAAAGTCGAATGTTCACAGAGCGCTGTCACTTGAGCAGACGGCTTAGCTCAGGCACAAAATCCAATTTCTCCCACGTAAAGCTTGGCTCAGAGCGGCCAAAATGCCCATAGGCCGCAGTTGCTCGGTAAATAGGACGTAGCAGCTGTAGATGTGCAATGATTTCTGCGGGCTTGAGCGGAAATAAATCTTTAATGGCATTTTCTATAATGCCTTCCTTAATTCTAGCAGTACCAAAGGTATGCACGGTGACGCTCACTGGTTGGGCAACTCCAATTGCATAGGCAAGTTGAACTTCACATTGTGCAGCAAGCCCTGCAGCGACAATATTTTTAGCGATACATCGAGCCATGTAAGCTGCTGAGCGATCAACTTTAGAAGGGTCTTTGCCTGAAAAAGCACCGCCGCCATGTCGCCCCATGCCGCCATAAGTGTCCACAATGATTTTTCGCCCAGTGAGCCCGGTATCTCCCATGGGGCCGCCTACGACAAACTGTCCGGTGGGATTGATATGAAATTTCGTATAAGAACGAAGCATATCTTTGGGTAGCGCTTTTTGAATTACTTCTTCCATTACCCCTTGTTGAATTTCCGCATGGCGAACATCGGGGCTATGCTGCGTAGAAATTACTACCGTATCAATAAAAGAGGGCAAACCTTTATCATAGGCAATGGTAACTTGGCTTTTTCCATCTGGTCGTAGCCAAGTGAGGTCTTCATCTTTTCTAGCTTGGGCAAGCCGTCGGGTGAGCCGATGTGCGAAGGCAATGGGTGCTGGCATAAATTCTGGCGTATCATCACATGCATAGCCAAACATCATTCCTTGATCGCCGGCTCCTTGCTCCTTATTTTCCCTGGCATGAACTCCTATGGCGATGTCTTTTGACTGTCCTTCAATGGCAACCATTACCCCGCAGGTGAAACCATCAAAGCCTTGGGCTGAAGAGTTATAACCAATTTCCTTAATGGTCGTGCGGGCTATTTGTGGCACGTCCACCCAGCCTGAAGTGCTTACTTCACCGGCAACGATGCATATTCCTGTTTTAAACAGGGTTTCAATGGCGCAATGAGCATTTTTATCCTTGGTTAAAATAGCATCAAGCACCGCGTCCGATACCTGATCTGCCATCTTGTCAGGATGGCCTTCGGTTACCGATTCACTGGTAAAAAGATATGGTCTATGCATAGCAGGCCTCCGAAAAAATGGCGCTCGAGTAAAACGGCGTGCAGAATCAAGTACTCAGGTTCTGATAATATTTCTATAAATGAATTCACTTGAGTTTTTGTTTTGTCATTTACTAATTGTTAGACTGGGAAATGGAGCTGATTGGCCATTATTTAATGCGCGGCTTTTCTTAATCCAATTGGAGGAATTGATATGCGAGAAGGACATTTTTGCTGGGACGACTATGGTACCCCCGAGTTAAAAAAAGCACGGGACTATTATGCTAAGATTTTTGGATGGACTTACAACGAAAAGCCAAAAGTGGAAGGCCGCGCTTATAGTGTTGCATCCAGTCACCAATCTCCAGCCGTTGGGCTTTTTGACGGGAAAAAAAGGCATTGGAATTCATATATTGCGGTTAAAGACATAAAAAAAACGACCAAAAAAGCTCAAGAATTGGGCGCACAAATACTGCTCGAACCCTCTGCATTTGATGGAGGTATCATGAGCAAGTTTAAGGATCCAAGCGGCGCAGTAGTATCTCTGTGGCAAAATGATTCAAAAAATGATGCTCAGAGCGGGGAAAAAACTAAAAGTGCCAAAAACACCGAAGGAAGAGTGTGTTGGCGTGAGCTGGTGACCCATGACGCTGGCAAGGCAGCAGCTTTTTATTCCAAACTTTTAGGCTGGAAAGCTGAAACAATGAAACAGCCAGGTATGGATTATACCACTTTCTCCAAAGATGGTGTTCATGTTGCGGGCATGATGCAGCTTGATAAAAACATGGCCAAAGTAGTGCCAAACTGGTTGCTCTATTTTAACGTCCATGATTTAAAAGCTGCTACCAAAAAAGCGACTGATGCTGGTGCAAAGGTGTTGATGGGGCCACAGAAAGTGGAAAAAACCGGCACCTTTAGCGTTATTCAAAGTCCAAATGGCGTAAGCTGCGGTATACTTGAGCCGCCAAAACCATAGCAACTCACCGATTATGGCCAATTCCGCTGATATGCTCTGCACAGATAAAATGCTATGATTATGTTAGTGCGTTTCAGCGGAGACAGGATGTATGATGTTGCCATCGTCGGAGCAGGTCCCATTGGTATTGAGCTTGCCGTTGCATTAAAACAGGCACAAATCTCAGTGGTGCATTTTGATGCGGGGCAAATTGGTTCCACTATCGAATGGTACGCGCCCGGAACGACTTTTTTCTCATCTCCTGAGCGCATTGCCATTTGTGGTATTCCTCTTGAAGTTGCTTATCAACTCAAAGCTACTCGTGAAGATTATTTGCGTTATTTGCGTGGTGTAGTGCGTCAATTTGCACTCAAGATCCGTACTTATGAGAAGATAACGGCGATTTTGGGTGAGAACAATTGTTTTAAATTGCGTAGCGCTGTTGCTGAAACATGCGCAAGAAAAGTGGTATTGGCCATAGGTGACATGCATCAGCCTCGCTTGTTGGGCATACCTGGTGAAAATCTTTCTCATGTTTCACATTACTTGAAAGATCCCCACACTTATTTTGCCAAGAAAGTTTTAATCGTGGGCGCGAAAAATTCAGCAGCTGAAGCCGCCATTCGTCTATTTAGAGTGGGCTGTGAAGTCACCTTGAGTTATCATGGAGCCGAAATCAATTTTGATAAAATCAAGATGTGGATAGCTCCAGAGCTGCGAAATTTGATCGCGAGTGGTGATATTAACTGTCTTTGCAACTCTCGCTTACAGAAAATTACTGAGCGTAAAGCATTTCTCTTGGTTGATGGCAAAAAACAGGTTCACGAATTTGACTTTATATTGCTGCTGAGTGGATATTGTCAGGATTCGTTGCTCTTTGAGCGCTGTGGCATTCAGCTAAGTGGCCCGCACAAAGCACCCTCCTTTGATCCTCATACGATGGAGACCAATATTCCCGGTATATTTGTCGCGGGTACCGCGTGTGCTGGCTCTCAAATTGCTACACATAGCCATTTTATTGAAACCAGTCATGTTCACGTGCCAAAAATCGTCGCAGCTATAACTGGCTCGTCGGGTAATCTAAATGAAAAACGCTATCTGCAACCCGAAATCTAGACTGATTTCAGGATGAAATGATGCGCAAATTTTCGGCAAACTACATTTCTTTGGACGGGTCCTCGCTTATTTCGTGCGCTGCGGATGTCCGGCAGAAAAATAGTTTAGCTTAAATGCTGAAAGGAAAATGCTCCGAAAGGTGCGCAACAAGAACTTCCTAAAGACGATGCTCGATGCATCAATCTCCGAAGGAGATAGACAGAATTAGCCCAGGGCAAGCGCAGCGGTCATAAGAATAATCCTCAATTCATCAATCTCCGAAGGAGATAGACAGAATTAGCCCAGGACAAAGGCGAAGCCGGCGCCCTGGGTTCCAGCACCCCCCACATCACGAGCCCTGAAAGGGCGAAGCAGAAAAAATGTTATCAACAACCGCACTGGATTAATCGCCTGCATTTTGCGCCAAACTACATTTCTTTGGACAGGGTCCTCGCTTACTTTCGTGCGCTGCGGATGTCCGGCAGAAAAATAGTTTAGCTTAAATGCTGAAAGGAAAATGCTCCGAAAGAGATAAACAGAACTGATCCCGAAGACGATGCTCGATTTATCAATCTCCGAAGGAGATAAACAGAATTAGCCCAGGGCAAGCGCAGCGGCGCCCTGGGTTCCAGCACCCCCCACATCCCGAGCCCTGAAAGGGCGAAGCAGAAAAAATGTTATCAACAACCGCACTGGATTAATCGCCTGCATTTTGCGCCAAACTACATTTCTTTGGACAGGGTCCTCGCTTACTTTCGTGCGCTGCGGATGTCCGGCAGAAAAATAGTTTAGCTTAAATGCTGAAAGTAAAATGCTCCGAAGGTCAGCACAAGAACTTCCTAAAGACGATGCTCGATTTATCAATCTCCGAAGGAGATAGGCAGAACTAGCCTGTCGCAGCGTCGTGAGAATAATCCTCGATGTATCAATCTCCGAAGGAGATAGACAGAATTAGCCCAGGGCAAGCGCAGCGGCGCCCTGGGTTCCAGCACCCCCCCACATCCCGAGCCCTGAAAGGGCGCAACGCGGATATTTTACCGATGGCTTTTTCCCAAACTTCCCATTTATTCTTTATGTAACGCGCACAAAAAAGCTGCGTTGTCTAATTTCTTGGCAGAGACAGACAACGCAGCGCGCGGAACAGACCGCTGGGCAAGAAATTAGTCTTCTCAGCGGAGTAAGTCAAAACTTATTTGCTGGGAGAAAAAAAAATGCATTCACCATCTGAAAACCCACAGGCGATACTGCCTTATCACGTCGTGCGCTCAAACCTTACTCCAAGAGAAAAAGCGCTGTGGGCTGAGCTCTCGCTGCGTTTTGGACAAACGCGTGAAATCTTTGCTGACACTGCTTCTTTGGCACAAGAATTGCGATGTGGTGCGCCCACAGTGCGTCGCGCTATTGCAGGCATGCTGGAAAAAGGCTTTCTCAAATTTTTACCTAAAAAGGTTGATAAGCGGCATCGGGCTTATTTAATGGCCTGGGAGGCAGCCGACGTGCAGCCGTTATTGATAAGCAAACTATATGTCACCCCGACCAAGCCCGTCGTCCAGAGCGAATCTGAATCAGGTACTCTGGATCCCGGCCTGCGCCGGGATGACAAATTTTCGACCAAAGCCGGGGCCCAGGACGAAGTTGAATCAGGTACTCTGGATCCCGGCCTCCGCGAGGATGACCAAGTGCACATTGAGCCGCGTGATTGGGAAAAATCTCCTGAGCATCACAGTGAAACCAAGCAAGCACTCATGTTTGAGCAAGGCGGTCCTCTGCTCAAAAGCCAACTCAGTTGCTGGCAAGCTTTGAAGATAACAAAATTTAACTTTGATCGAGATGAGCTTTTTGAGCTGATTCGGCACTATGGACCGGCGGCATGCAAATATCAGTATAAGCATGCCTTAAAGCTCGAGGCTTCTCGCTTGATGGTAACAATAGCTACTTTTAAATTTCTGCTTAAGGAAAGGGCAATCATGTTGCCAAAATTACGCAACAAAGATGATGTGCCAACGCTGGCGGAAGTAGAGGGTTATGAATATTTAGACAAAGCGCGGGAGATGTTAATTGAGCGCAAATTTTCCGATGCCTATGAGACGGCGGCCAAAGGAGTTCAAATACTCAAGACCGATGAATCACGTCATTTCAAAGCCTACATTGCCGAGGAGTGGGCGCTGATTTTAGACGAAGAGCATGCGAAGTCAAAGCGACAGGCTGCGATTCCCGCGGCTGTTTAATTTTTCGGTTCCGCACCTTCAGTCCTTTAAAATTGGGGTGTGCTAGAACCCAGGGCGACGCTGCGCTTGCCCTGGGCTAATTCTGTTTATCTCCTTCGGAGATTGATGCATCGAAAATCGTACTCACGACTGGTTCTGCTGCGCACCTTCAGTGCTCCAAAAAATGGGCTCTGCTAGAACTCAGGGCGACGCTGCGCTTGCCCTGGGCTAAATCTGTTTATCTCCTTCGGAGATTGATGCATCGAAAATCGTACTCACGACTGGTTCTGCTGCGCACCTTCAGTGCTCCAAAAAATGGGCTCTGCTAGAACCCAGGGCGACGCTGCGCTTGCCCTGGGCTAATTCTGTTTATCTCCTTCGGAGATTGATGGCTCGCGCATAGTCCTTGGTACCAGTTCTGTTTATCTTCGGAGATTGATGAATCTTCACGGCTAGTTCTGCTGCGCACCTTCAGTGCTCTGAAATTGGGTGTCTGTTTTGACCCAGGCCGTCGGCCTAAAAGGCCTCGACCAGGGCTAAATCTGTGCTCCTCCTGCGGAGGATGGGAAAAAATTGACGGTATGTGTCTTTGGAAAAGAGTGCTCAGCCGAATCCCCCTTTGGAAAAGGGGGTGGGGGGATTTCTTCGATGATGCTACACAAAAAATCCCTCTCAATCTCCCTTTTAAAAAAGGGAGAAGTGCACGATAAATCCCTCTCAATCTTCCCCTTAAAAAAGGGAGAAGTGCACGATAAATCCCTCTCAATCTCCCGTTAAAAAATAGGCAGAAATAAGAAAATCAAGCAGCCTTACCGTATCAAAGTAACTTGATTTGAGATTGTAATTGTTGTCGATTCTGCTAAGGCTATTTTTAATTTTTTTGGTGCTTTCAATGATTACCCGTTTATGTTTGCTTTTTTTTACGTTGTGTTTTCTCTTTGCGGCCTCAAATTTCTCCTTGGCTTCCGAAGAAATGACCGGGTACAATGTAGGTTATCATCTAGGTCAAAAGGCTCGAAAAACAGAGTTGGACCCCCTCACTGAATCTAAACTTTGCTACCCTGAAATGAAAGACACTGCTTCAAATGAGGCTTTTAGTAATTGGATATGTGAACTCCAGCTTTCTAGTTTACATCATATTGAATATATGAATTATAATATCAGTCGGGGCTGGGCTGATTTGAGCTCAGAACAACGAATAGCTTATAAAGCGCTCTGGGATGAGTTTGTACGTGGATATCATGATGGTTGTGAACAGTCTTTGGTGAATTAGCGTGCTAAAGCATTTTTGAGGGTCAAATGATTCGATGTTTGAGCAATTAAGCTAAACTATTTTCGCCGGACGTCCGCAGCGCAGGATTAAGCGAGTATGCAGCCGTCCAAGGAATTTTAGTTTGCCAACAATTGCGCACATTTCATCCTCAAATTGGTCTAGGGTTCAAGTCTATTCAGGCAGACCAATTATCAGCCTGTCGTGGGGAATAAAAATAGAATGTCAAAACCGCGTGTCGTATTTTTTGCCATAGTTTTAGTGATGGGCACTTTAGCTGCAACTGCTTTCATCATTATTGCGGCCATGAGCACTTCAGAACAAGTGAGTAACGCTACTTTTATTAAGCTTATTGAGAACAGCAAAATTACGATGGTAGAATTCACTTCAGATCACGATGAAGTTCGGGGCTACAGTCCAAAACGCAAAAAGAGAAAAATTTTCTATACTATTGCTGAGCAGCGAAAAAGACCGGAGGAGTCTGCATTTTTCATGCAAGTCAAAAAATACAGAGCAAAAGTTAAAATATTCGTTGATTATCAGTTATATGAAAACTTCTGATTTTCCTTTTCTAGTTGAGCTAGTTGGCATAAGCGGCTTTTGAACAGAAATAATATGTCTTACGCAGTGGTAACTAATAAAACCCTTAGTTTAACCTGAATTCTGATTTTCTACCATCTGGCATGACATGGCCGTCAAATGCACACTTTATTCAGAACTCAGGTTAGTTTACGCTGAATCATATATTCTGTTTGGAAGGTTATGCTTAGACATTTGTTTGCAAATTTGACGATTCTAGTTTTTATTACCTGTTTAGCTGACTTCTCCTCGCAATCAAGTCGCGCAACGCCGATGCAGACGCCAGGCTCATTATTTGCTTGGGGTTATGACAAAAATGGAGCGGTTGGACTGGGGCATGGTGAAGTAGCACTTGTCCCGGTTAAGCTAAGCGAAGGCGAAGGTTTTTCATTTGTGAGGTCTTCAACGACGGTAAGTTTTGCCGTAAGCGGCGACGGTCGTCTTTTTAGCTGGGGACGCGATAATAAAGGAAAATTGGGATTAGGTTCGATAAGCGAGTGTTTGGTTCCTACTCAAGTAGGTAATGCGTCGAATTGGTTGTCGGTGGCAGTGGATAGATCGAGTTTTGGCCTTACCACTGATGGTACACTTTTTTCCTGGGGGATTAATTCCAAAGGGCAATTGGGTTTGGGGGACACGGAAGGACGTAGCGAGCCAACTCAAGTTGCTTCAGACATTGTGTGGGAAAAAGTTGTAACGGGTGATTCTTCAGTTTACGCAATCACAGCGGACCGTCGGCTCTTTGCGTGGGGTGACAATCGCGACGGACAGCTTGGTCTCTCTGACACGGATAATCGTTTGGTGCCCACCCAAGTTGGTGAGGATAGCGACTGGGAATCGATCGTATATGTTAAAAGAGGGAAGCCACGTTTTCCTTTTGGGCCATTAGTTTTTGCCCTCAAAACAGATGGACGTCTTTTTGCTTGGGGTAAAAACGGTGGGGGTGAGCTTGGTTTATCAGATACGCTAACGCGCAGAACGCCTACGCCAGTGGCGCCAGAACAAAGATGGAAGACTGTTGCTTCGAGTTGGGGGCATACGCTGGCAATAAACTCAGAAGGCCAACTATACTCTTGGGGATGTAGCGACTATGGGCAGCTGAGATTGACAAATAGAAACAAGTGCAGCACTCCAACTCGGATCGATGCAAATTCTAATTGGGTTTCGATTACTTTGGATTACTCGTCGGTTTTTGCGATAAATAGCAAAGGTGAGTTATTTAGCTGTGGTCAAAATATTTACGGTCAGTTAGGTCGCATAAGTATCGCGGGCAGCGCTGCTCTTACTCCCATTATGCCTGGGAGCACGTGGTTATTAGTGAGAGCGCAAAGCGCTACGGTTTTGGCAATCAACAGTAACCACGAGTTATTTTCTTGGGGACGCAATAGCAATGGCCAGCTTGGCCTTGGAGACGCGCGCTTTCGCGATATTCCAGTTCAAGTTGGAGATAGTGCGGATTGGCTTGATGTTCAAATTTCTTGCGCGGGTGTGCTTGGTATACAAGGTGAACCCCTAGTCAAGAGCGCCGCGAAATCTTGCTCCGTCGGTTCTTGTCCATGAACAACAAAAATTTTTTTAGTACACACATAAATACGGTGCTGGCAAGTGCTGCTTTATTCCACAAGTTAAGAAACGCATGAATTCAGTATTAATAGAGCTATTCTTGATGCTGCTCATTTTATAGCTAAGCAGCTATGCTCTAAGATGATAATAATATGCGTTTTTAGTGACAGAAAAAGGTACTTATGAGAGAGCACACTGGCAGCATCTGGAATTTGACTTTTTCTCTCTTTGAGAAATTTTTTGGACCCAGTGCTCGGAGACGCGTTTTTTTACTTGCGTAGGATCACAATGGTTTTTTCTCGCTTCTGTTTCGGTGGCCCATACCTCTAAAGCAACTATTGGACCTACGTAAATAAGTGTACTTTCAGCATCAACCGAAAGCTCCGCATTGGCTTTTATGAGGACCGCAAAATCGGAGCAGGCGTCCGTCATAAGGGCTTTGAGCATAGGTCTATTTTGCTCCACGAAAGGAAGAAGTAAGTAGTATGCTTTTTCCATTAAAACGCGAGCTTCTTCGTTGTAATCTAATATTGCTGATTTTTCTTCGATGGCTTTGCGCATTGCCTGCGCTGCTTCAGATGAAATATCTACTGCCGGCCACTGTGGTTGGCATTTGCCTGGAGGGGCGGGATATTGGGGGCAATCATTTGCGGCAATTGCAGCGGATGCTATTAATAATAAAATAGAGGACCATTTTTTTGCAAGCATAGGAAATTCCCTTAGTTAGTGAAGTGCGTAGCTAAGTTAACCCGCATCTACTTATGAGCATTTCATTACTTTTACTCAAGTGACGTGGGTATAAAATGAATTTAAGCGGGCTTGTTTTGTATGTGTGCGTAAATAGTACATAAAATAGCCAGGTAAATCTATTGTAAATAAATCACTTATATGTCATAAGATATCAATATTAAATCATGTATAAATTATTTGGAATTAACCATTATGATTAACCGTCTACTTATTGTCTCCCTTATTACTGTAAGCATTCAAGTATCATCAGCTTTTTGTGCTCATTCTTCTGCCGCAGCAAGGAAAGAAATGAAACAAGCTAGCGATTCCGCTGATGGGGTTCATACACGCCTAACTCCAGGAGAAGTTGGCAATTTGTTAGCCTTGGCGAGTCAAGGCAAAAATCCTTGGTGGCGGTCAGTGCTCTATTCTGGAGCGGCAGCAGCACAAGTTCGGCCCACGTCTGAAAGTATACAGGAAATTAATCGGGAGCTGAGAAAGTTCGCTGAGCGCTGTGCAGCTGACTCCAGATTCGCCGTAGATCTTAGCCGTGATTATACCCTGGATCGAGGAGTTGTTTCACTGAATTTGGGAAATAACGTATTAACCCGACAAGCGCTCGAAGAAATTTTAGAAAAAGTTTCTGAGTTGGAGAACGATTCGGAACGGCTACCGGAGCTTCTTTTCACGTTGCTTGAGTTGCGTTTAAACTTTTTGCGTGAACGAAAGAATGATGCGCCCAAAATGTACAATACCGTTAAGGTCATCCAGTCTCCATCTGAAGTTGAGGAGTTTAAAACTTTAATAGTTGGACGAGTAATAGCTAAAGATGTGGCTCTTTCTCGCATAATCTGTCTGCTTTTTAGGCAGTTGCATTGCTTCGAAGAGCGTTCATGGCCTAAAGATCTTTACTTTTTGTTAAATTGTAGTGTCTCTTTACAGAAATACTTAGAGGTAGCGCAGTCGAGTCGGGAAGCTCTCGAAAATCCTGCGCAACTGCTTTTTTTGCCGGAAGTTGCTCTTATTGATGCGAGTGCTTACGATAAAAGCACTGAAATTGCCACAAAAAGTCGAGCCCATCACCCAGCCAGAAAACATGGTGCAAGTGTGCCTGCGTGGCTAGCTTATCAAATTGCAGAAGACGAAAAGGAAAAAGGGCATGTGGCGAGTACTTCTCATGCGGTAAGCCGTACCCATGCTTTTACCATAGCCCAAACTCAGGGACAAAGAACTGCATGTGCAACTGCCCACCAGCGTCGAACTCAGCATCAGGCTGCTCAACAAGAAGTACTCGAGGCTGAAAAGGCCGAAAAACGCGCAGCGGAACGAAAGCGCTTAGAGGCTATCGTTGCAGCGCGTAGACAAGCTGCTCTTGAGGGGGCCAAGCAGGCTCAGCCTTTTGCGGCTGAGGGAGTGCAAACGCTTCACGTTGATCCAAGCGTTGGTGAATTGCCGACGCGCTGTGTACTTGAAGCTGTGGAAGAAAAAATAAAAACTCAAGGCATTGCTGATGAGAGATTTGCTGTTGCCAAAGATGAAGACGCGGTACTGACGGGGGAGGCAGCTGCAGAAGGTGCTGAGATGGCTCTCATCGAACTGAGTCCAGCTGCTTTCACAATTTTTGAGCGAATAATGCGTGCCGATGGTGGACTCAATTCCGCGGACATTCAGCGAGTATTGAGTGAATTGCCCGTGAATGTTTGTGTTAATCGTGAAGGTCACATCGAAATTATTCCAACCATGTGTAAATCTCGTCTCTATGTCCTCGGTTCAGATCATGGCCGTGATGGCTATTCGCAGAAGGTTATTGGCAAACTTGGTAAGTTCCTCGATTCCTGTAATATGAATGCACAAACGGTATCTTGCAGCCGCTAGATCTTGTCGAGCTCCGATGGCACTGAGTTCAGGTTTTTGTCATGCACTTCTCCCTTTTTAAAGGGAGATATTTTGTGTTTGCTATGCTCGAAGAAATCCGCCCGCCTGGCGGAATCTTTGCGTGACGATGCTGTCCTAAACTTCGCCGTTATTCGCTGCAGGTTTTACCATGAGATCTTCTTCTTCAGGGGTGGGGTTCGTCACTTCAAGGTGCAAACTCTCATAACGGCCCCACCTGCTTCTCTCAACGACGGCTTTTATTTTTACGGTGCTGTTTTCATAATTTTTCGCATTGCTAGAAATTACTTTTTTAGAGGTACCCATCAAAGACGGCTCTTCATTCAGTATGTCTAAACTGTAAGGAGAATATGTTTCATTAAATGGGGCCTTCAATAGAAAAATACAGAGATAATTATCGTCTCCCTCAATAGCAAGGTCGCTTTCGTTGGAACTGCGAATCAAATGAGCACCCTCTATAAATTGCCCCGGACCTATTTCCTCATAGGCCAGAGCTTCGGAGGATATTTTAGGCACTTCTATTGCTACTCTTACTGGCTTATCCGTCTCATTAATAATCGCTGTTGCGTTTATCGAGCTAGAAATCACTGATATAAGCGCATAAGTAATCAATTTTTCTTTCATATATTTACCGTAATTAATTTTCGTTATTTTTATAGAAATCACTATCCATTTACTATAACAGTTTGATGATAAAAATCATCTTTTTTATAGCGAGCTTTTTCCCTAATTCTTCCCCGATACCAGAAAAAAGGCAAAAAGCGTTTTCCCCTCTATACACCCATAAAAATAATAATGATTCTCATTTTCACTTTAAAAGGTGTATTATGCAGCTGATCAGGTCAGAACCGGTAAGAGCACTGCTGATTTTAATATTGACGTGCTTGTTTTCATTTAATTCTGCTTACAGCGTCAGTGAAAATCTGCCTCATGCTGAAGCTTTAATCCCAAATAGATTATCACGTGCTCAACCTTCACGCTTTAAAACACTTACGCAATGTATCAAACGAAACATTGCTTTCATCGCTGAGTCTTGCCTCATTGCCGGCGGAACGTGCGCCGTTTTTTATGAAACTTACTCTCACAAAAAAGAAGAAGGAAGGAGCGAAGGGGAAGCCTTTTCTAGCGGCTGCACCGACGCCATAAAAAAAGTTATTATCCCAATGGTCTGTCTGCCAACGCTGAGATTCTTGAACTCTCAGCTGCAGAAAACAGAACTTGGCTCTCGTCTGAGTCAAAGACGTATTGATGTGCACAAAGTTTTAGCTGGAAGTTTTATGATTGCGGCGACCACGCATACGCTGTGTTCAATAGTTGCCAACCCTCATGTACTTAAAAGCTATGAAGCAAAAACCGGTGCAGCTATGTGGCTCGGAATTATTTTTCCATTAGTTGGAAGCTATGCAATGAAAGACCGCTGGCTTAAAGAAGTAAGTTATGCCAAAAAATTTTTACGCCCGCATCAGATAGGGTTTGTCATTTTTTCTGCTGCATATGCCTTTCATGAACACAAACTAAAACTTTTACCTTGGAGTGCCATTCCTCTTGGTGAAATCGCGATCGATCGTCTTTTGGAGTATTGGTTTCTGACACATTACACTCTGATTACTGAAGTCCATATTCAGGGAGATAAAATTATTCTGACCGTGGCACAGCCTGAAAAAATGAACGCCAAACCAGGTCAATTTGTTCAGCTAAAAATCGTTGATGATTACCATCCTTTCACTGTCGCTCAATTAAGTGAGAAAAGTCTTACTTTTGTCATTTCGCCTGTTGGACCTGAAACACGTGAATTTCTGAACCTTATTGAAGACGGGAAGATAAAAAATGGGTCGGCAATATCCATCAAAGGGCCTTTTTGCTCTGCCCTTCAAAATGTGCCCGATGATTTGCCGTTAATTTTTATTTCCAGCGGCAGTGGCGTGAGTGTTAGCTGTTCATTGTTACAAAAAATCGCGGAAAATAAAGAACACGCAACTCAAGTTTTGAGCATTGTTCATTCTGAACGCAATGCACAAGCTTTTAATTTTCTTCTAGACGTTGTTGGTGCAGCAAGAAATCAAGGTCTTTCTCTTGCTTCGATTCATTTATTTTTAACTGATAAGCAGGCTACTGAGGCAAATATTACTGATTTGCAAGAAATGGTAGAAAAGCATCAGCTTAATTTTAGAGAAGTGACAGAATATGAAATCGATGATTTAGAAAGTGTTTCGAGACCTCAGCAATCAGAGGAAGGAATTGTTTCTGTATTTCTTCATAAAGGACGACTTAATCTGAGCGAGCAAGGTGAAGATGAAAGCGCTTTAGTTCAAGAATTGCTTCAAGATGCAAATGCTCACGTGGTAATTTCTGGTAATGCTCAATTAAGAGCTCACGTTGCTCAATTTTGTGCACAAAACAGCTTACAATACACTCAAGAGAGCTTTCAGCCATAGTACTATTGATACTTTTTTTGTCGAACAGGACCAGAAATTGATTATTCAAGAAAAACCCGCGTATATTGCTTAAAGAGATATACATTGGGTAAAAGATATGACCAGCTTCAGGATTTTGATGTTTTCCATGCTCTTCGGCTTTATCGGGGGGTGTACATCACCAGAGTCTGATAAACCAGTGGATGAAACAACTGATGAAGCTGACTCTAACCTTCTTATTTTGTGGCAGGAACTCAGTAAGCAAATTCCTTCAGCAGATCAACCAGATGCGCATGTAGATGCGATCCGAAGCTGGCTCAACGCTGAAAGTAGTCAACCCATTTTGGCTAAGGTTAGCAGGCTTAATTTATGGGGTAGGGATCTAACTACTCTGCCCCCAGAAATAGGACGCTTGGGAGATTTACGGTTTCTTTATCTCACTAATAACCACCTTACTTTCCTACCCAAGGAAATCAGCCTTCTTACAAAGTTGGCCGTTTTGAGTATAGACGGAAATCAACTCAATTTTTTGCAGCCTGAAATAGGGGAATTAATAAGTTTACAAGCTCTTGATCTCTCCGCCAATCCTCTAAGCACCCTGCCGCCAGAAGTGAGCAATCTTAAAAAACTCCGATTTCTTTCTATGCAAGATTGTTCCTTGTCCGAACTTCAGATTAGTTCTATTCGTGCTCTGCTACCTTCTGGATGTCAGTTTTTGTTTAATATGAAAGCTCAGCCAGAGCCAGCAACTCGCGCCGATATGTGGCATCTCTTTGGTGAAAATGGCATTAATATTGAAGCCGCATGGCCAATTACCACGGGAAGTTCCAATACCACTATTGCCATAATTGAGCCTTTTTTTGGCATCGATAGTAAGGCTTACACCACTGGCAACTGTTTAAGTGTGCCTAAACATTATATACTGAGCTCGTATATAACAGCTCATCAATATTTGGGTCATGGCGTAGCTGTCTCATCAATGATTAGCGACTGTCCACAAAATGTATTGGGCTTACAAGGAATTAATAACCGCTCGCCCCTCCTATGGATTGATCAAGATCAATCGGTTACGCTTTTCTCCTTGCCCGATTATCTGTATTGGGCTATTGGGATATCCGATTGCGCAAAATTTTCTAACTGTTCGAGTAATACTGAACCCGCTGATATAATTAGTATGTCCTTAGGCGGTAAAATTGAAGAGCCAACTATTATTAGGCAAATTCAAAGTGTTGCAGTGGCGCGAGTGAATGCGCGCCCCAGCATCCTTGTGGCTTCAGCCGGTAACGACAGTAGTAGTGCAGACACCTCTTATCCTACGAGCTTAACCGGCATTATCTCGGTGGGAGCTACGCAAAAAAATGGAGAAGCAGCTGGTTTCAGCAATTGGGGTGAAACGGTAGAAATCATGGCGCCGGGGAAAGAGGTAGCTGTGGCGTTAGAACGAGGATGGGGTTTTAACTCTGGCACTTCTTTTGCGGCTCCGACCATTAGCGGTGTTTTATCTTTGATGCATTCAGTTTATTCCGGACTCAATTGGAAACGAGCAGTCTATTTGTTGCAATCCACCGCGGTGCCCATGAGCTGTGATCAGTACTGTTCTGCAGATTACACTACAGAAGCTCGAGACCAATGCAAGAAAGACTGTTGTGTCACAATCAACGGTGAACTCAGACAGACCTGCACACCAGGAAGAGTGGACGCTGGTGCGGCAGTCGCAGCGGCCCAAAATGCTGAGCAGCAACCCTTAGCCGAAGCCTTTCCGGTGGCATTGGTCGATTCCAATATCTATGTGATTCCGTTGACGGCGAAACCACCGAGCACAATACGTACTGGTGCTTTTACCCTCACAAATGTTGGTGGCGTTTCCGGCCAATATACTTTGACCTCAACCGACCCCAATATGAACTTTAGTGCTAATAAGGTGAGCATTGCCCCCGGTGAACAAATCAACATAACGGTTACGACGAGCACGGCGTATTCTATTTTAGATGATTACAAAATACGCATAGCCAGTCCTGAATCCGGTATGGTGAGCAGTTTTTCCGACGAATTGGTTGTCTACGCTCAGTCTATGTTAGGAGGAACAAGTTTCGAATAGAATTCCGGGTTTAATCGGTTTTAGATTTGGGAGCCGTGATCATATTCTTGTTTTTGAGGTCTTCGAAAATGGTTCCTCTAGTGGTTCCTTTGAGAAAGAATATGAGTGAGTGCCTCCTCAAGCTGTGGATGCTGAAAGTGAAAACCACTGGAGCTTAATTTTTCTGATGAAACCTTAATACTGCCAAGAACTGTAACGGCCATTTCTCCCAATACTATTTTAAGCAACACCGAGGGAATGGGCAAAAATGCTTTTTTACCCATCGCCTGAGATAATAACTTGGTAAAGTCTACGTTTCTCACTGGATATGGCGCAGTTACATTAAAAATGCCTTCTATCTTCTGATTATCAATCGCAAAACAAAAGGCTGATATCACGTCGTCAAGATGAACCCAGCTCATCCATTGTTGACCATTACCAAGTTGGGCGCCACAATAAAAGGAAAAGGCTGGCATCATTTGGGCAAGCGCCCCTCCACCTGGACCCAGAATTACTCCTAAACGGAGCTGAATAAGACGAGCGTTCAAATCAGCTACCTGCCGCGCTTCACGTTCCCATTCAATGCATAAATGAGCTAAAAAATCATCGCCCGCCGAAGAGTATTCAGTGAGCAATTCTTCTCCGCGATTGCCATAAAATCCAATTGCTGAGGTGCTGACCATGGTTAAAGGCTTAGTTCCAGAAGCAAGCTTAATACTTTTTACGAGATTTTCGGTGGCAATTACACGAGAATCACACAATATTTTTTTGCGTTTGCTAGTCCATCTCCCTGCTACAATTGATTCGCCTGCTAAATGCACCACGGCATCAAGGTCTTTGAAAATCGCCGACTTTAAAGGCCCTTTCAGTAAATCCCATTTGACTATTTCCACAGGAAAGCTAAAGCGCGCACGTATTTTCTCGCTATTTCGACTTACAATTACTAACTCATGACCTTCTTTATGGAGCTTATGAACTAATGGAGTGCCAACGAAGCCCGTTGCCCCAGTCATTAAAATTTTCATATATAACATTGCCCCTAATTCCGTATTTATATCATAATGTGCTAGCTCCCGTAAAAGCTACTGCAACCATATAAAGGATAATAATGAGCAAACCACGAATAGGAATAAGTGCGTGTCTGCTGGGAAAAAAAGTGCGACATGATGGGGGCGACAAGCGAAATGGCTGGATTATCGATTCGCTTGGGCCTTTTGTGGACTTTGTTCCTCTATGCCCTGAAATGGAGATGGGTCTTGGTGTGCCGCGAAAAACACTGCGACTTATTGGAACAACTGAAAATCCTCAGCTTATAGTCAATGGAACTGAAGAAAATATCACTCAGCATGCGAGCAATACGACAGAAAAAATTTTTGCAATAGATTATAACTTAGATTCATTTATTCTCAAAAAAGACTCGCCAAGCTGCGGTCTTGAACGAGTTAAAATTTACGATAAAAATAACTGCCCTTCTCGGTCCGCCACTGGAATTTTTGCGAACATATTGAAAAAAAAATTTCCTCTCATGCCCATGATTGAAGAGGGGAGACTCAGCGATGTCAAGCAGCGAGAACTTTATGTCGTCAAACTCTTTGCGTATGCTCAATTGAGAAAATTGGAATTGTCGGTTCATGCTTTGCAGCTCTTTCATCAGCACTACAAATATTTGCTCATGGCCTATGCGCCATCTTGCTATTCGAAGCTAGGAAATATTGCGGCAAATTCGGCTAAAAAAGACCTCATTCAGGTATTTGCTGAATACCACAAACTCTTTGCTCAAATCATGGCTTACACTCCTTCTCGCAAGCAATGGACCAATGTGCTACGACATATGCTTGGCTACTTTAAAACTGTTTTAAACGCCTCAGAAAAGCAGCAACTTTTAGGCACTATCGAAGAATATAGACGATCCGAACTTCCTCTTATTGCCGCATTAACACTTTTTAAGCATTTGGCCGAAAAGCACTCAATTACTTATCTTAAAGAACAAGCACTCTATGAGCCTTACCCAAAAGAGCTCAAAAACCTCGAAAATTAATGGCGCTCGTTTTAACTGCGTAGAAATTTTTGCGGGATAAAGAAGCTTTTCTTTCCGCGTTTAGACCGATGTATTTGCTGAAGACATTATAAGTACCGCAAGCGCCAAGATCATTGAAATGAATCGAGGCCTTAGCTACTCTCTATCAAATTCGTAATGAGGAGCGGCGGCAATGCGTGGCTCCTTTTTTTTCGGAGAATTATTCCATCGCTGCTTCAAAGGTTCGGCGTTGTTGTAGAGAGGCGAAATCAGTTGAGCTTGATGCATGCTTTTGAGCACTGCCACCACTATTTGGTCAATATTTTGGGGAAATTGGATATCCATTTGCTTGATAATGTCGGCAACTGTCTGCATTTTAAAAATATTGCATTCTATCATCATTTCTATTTTCATGCTGACGAGTTCTTTAATGTCTTCATCAGAATAATCTGTTGGCTTTAATTCCCAATAGGCCACCTGCTCAGCGCAGGGTCCATCGTTAAAAGCAAAACCGGTAACTGCTGTTATCAAAGAGAATGTAAATAACGTGACGGACATTACATTTTTCATTATATGCTCCCTCGCTTTCTTATGTTTCTATATGCACCACCTAAAATATTTGTTAAGATTCGTTCCTTCTACAAACAAATTCTAGCTTGGCCCTATTCGCCTTATATTTTAAGAAAATTCTATGCACCAGATATTGAAGGTGATGGTTTGGGAAATACATCATTTTACAACGGCTTCTTTTGGCATTGAAAAAGGTTGATGAGCTTCAATGCGAGTAAAAAACTGAAACGTTTCTTTATTCTCTTATCTCAAAAATATACACTAACCTTTCAAGGACCCTTGATATGAACAAAGCAAAAGTCATTTCTTTTTATGGGATAGTTTCTTTATTGTTTTTAGCTGCTGGTGCACAATCGTCTTTTCCTAAAGTAGGCAATGCGCACATGTATCCGCATAGTGACATCATTGAAAATGCGGAAAAATCAGAAATTCATACGACTTTTATGCAGGCGTTGCGAGCTGCGGATCTGGTAGATATTTTAAAAGGTCCAGGGCCCTTTACGGTATTTGCACCGACCAATGAGGCTTTTGCCAAACTGCCTTCACAAATGCTTGAAGTTCCATTAAGGCCTGAAAATAAAGCCATGCTGAATAAAATCTTGACTTATCATGTGCTCAACGGGACCTATACGATTAAGAAGCTCACCGACGAAATTAGAAAGAAATCTGATGGTAAAATAGAGTTAATTACCATGCAAGGTGGTAAAATTTTCGCTACTTTCGATAGACATAGAGTGGTGTTGACCGACGAAAGAGGTGGTCAGGCCAAAATTCGCACTACTGATCTCACTCAAAAAAATGGACTTATTCAAGTTATAGACGGCGTTTTAATGCCCAAAGATTGAGTGTACTAGACTGATTGCTAGATGAAGTATACTCATTTTACGGTAATCTCATTTTCTTGGACGACTTCCTTCTGGCTTACTAAAGTGCGTTGCGGATGTCCGAAAAGGTAAAAAAATGTCAGCGTATATTTCACAATTATGGGTGTATCCGGTTAAAGCATGCCAAGGGATGAGTGTACCGGAACTCTGTTTTCAGTCGCCGCAGCTTTCCTTAGATCGTGTTTTTGCCTTTGTTGAGCAAAAAGAACAAAAGATATTGACTCAAACTAATATGCCTCGGCTCGCTGCTATCAAGACCCATCTGAGCCAGGAAAGGCTTACTTTAGCTGCTCAAAATCACGGGGAAATTCAAATAAAGCTCAATGGCTCGATGCAGCCGGTTGTGCCGAAAGATAACCCCATGATAGAAGATATGGGCAACGGTGCAGCAGAATGGGTTCAGGATTTCTTGAAAGTCGATAACATTCGTTTGGTACGAAGAAGCGCGAATTATCCAAAAATAGTTTCTTTAGATCAAGGCATCTCGTGGAATATTAATTTTAACTTTCGTTCGCCTTTGCACATTATTAGTGAAGCATCGGTGGCCGACTTAAGTCAGCGAGCACAGGAAAATATCCCTGCAGACAGGTTTCGTGCAAATATAGTCCTGAGTGGTATTGAGAGCTACGCTGAAGATTATTATAAGGCCCTTATTATTGGGCCCAATGAATTAGTGAAAACCACGGCGTGTATTCGGTGTATTTATACTACTACTGATCAAAAGAGTGGCCTAAGAGTGAATAAGCAGCCCTTGGCGGCACTGCAAAAATACCGCAAAACAGATAAGGGAGTGAGTTTTGGCCAATATTTTACTCCAACATCTTTGGGAATCATTCGTATTAGCGACGATGTGATGGTTGTGAACGAGTAAAATTTTTATCATTGCAGCCTAAAATGGGCCCAGCCTAGGCCAAGAGCTGCAAAAGCTCTCTTTGTAAGGCAATATTGTTGGTAAATTCGCCTTTATAGCAGCGAGTCATGGTGGTACTGGTTTGTTTAGCAACGCCGCGCATCATCATGCAAAAATGACTAGCGCGCACGACCACGGCCACTCCTTTGGGCGACAATACCTCTTCAATGGCCTGCGCGATTTGTTCAGTGAGCTGTTCTTGAACTTGTAAGCGGCGAGCAAAAACATCAACAATTCTCGCCAGTTTGCTCAAGCCAATAATTTTATTTTCCGGCAGATAGGCTATGTGTACCGTACCAAAAAAAGGTAATAAATGGTGTTCACATAAGGAGTAAAATTCTATATCCTTTTGCACTACTAAACCGTCTGTTTCACAATCAAAAATTGCCCCGTGGGCGATTTCTGCGGCTGACTTATGGTTACCGCTCGTTAAAAAACGCAAAGAAGCGGCGACACGATGGGGCGTTTTAATCAAACCTTGGCGTGAAGTATTTTCACCCAAATGAGTTAAAATGGCGGCTACTTCCTTTTCAATAGAATCAAAGGCTTCGACATCAAGGGGCGTGTGGTGTTTTTTTTTGGTCTCTTTCATGCGCACTCTCTGCGTTATTCTGGCCACTTAGAAGATATTTAGCAGCCACCCTACAGGAAAACATCTTTATGAACAACAATCTAGACCTGATTCGCATAACTGGGCTGAAAACCCGGACAATCTTGGGAATTCATCCTCATGAAAGAGTAAAAGCTCAAGAAATTAGGGTGAATTTTACCCTCTTTGTTAACACTCAAGCGGCCGCTCATTCGGACTGTATCGATGATGCCGTAGATTATAATGTTTTTGGACGTTTGGCCGTGCAACATATTGAAAATTCACGGTCTTTTTTAATAGAGCGACTTGGTGAGGATTTGGCTAAGCTGTGCTTTACTTATGATCAACGTATACAAGCGGTTAAAATTACTACGAAAAAGACAGAGGCGGTCAGCTATGCCAAAGCGGTAGGGGTAACGATCTATCGCACGAGAGAGAATTACTACTAATATTCTATCACATGAGTGTATGACAAAAAAATGTGCCGCATATTTACTTCGCTAGTTCATAGCATATCTTTGCCTGGCTCCCGTATGGAACGAGATTTGAGGATCGGCAATGAAAATGATGAGTGGCCTGAGGCTCTTAATGGCCAGTTTTATATTGTTTATGAGCAGCGGATACTCAGCATTAGCAACATTGACTGAAGCTGCGAGCGAAGAAATAACTGACGATACTTCAATGCAAACTGGGGTGAGCGAAGATAGTGCCGAAGCTCTATGCACCAATCCGAAGTGCTTTCTGCAATTTGTGGCCGAAGCACTGCTTCAGCCAAATTCTTTTGAACAAATTATGGCGCAAGCGCAGGATGCACCATTTGATGAATTAATCGACGCTGCGGCACTGGCTGCACGGCACGGTCAAAAACCGTTAGAGCAAGCACTCATGAGGCTGCGAGTGCTCAGAAAAGTACTGGCTGAGTTTCATGAACGCAAAAAGGAAGAGTTAATGGTAGCAGAACAGGCTGTTCGAGAAGTTTTGCGACAGAAAGAAGCTTGTTAATAAGTGGCTTATTGAAAATATTAGAATTAACCTGCGCGACGTCATCAAGTTACTGGAATACAAATGCAAGAAAGTAATAATCTCCCAAAATCCTATGATGCCCACCAAGTAGAAAGCAAATGGCGGCATGTATGGTCAGAAAAAAATCTGTTTAGTCCCAAAGCCCAGGATTCGCTACCAAAAATAGCGCCGGCAAAAAAACCTTATGTCATTATGATGCCGCCACCGAATGTGACCGGTGCCTTGCATAATGGTCATGCGCTTTTTGTTACGCTGCAAGATATTTTAGCGCGTTTTCATCGTATGAAAGGCGAAAACGTATTGTGGCTGCCAGGCACCGATCATGCTGGAATCGCCACGCAAGCGGTGGTTGAACGAGACTTGTGGAAAAAAGAAAAAAAGACTCGCCATGATTTGGGGCGGGACAAATTCATTGAGCAAGTATGGGCTTGGAAAGACAAACATGGCTCTCAAATTGTTGAACAGTTAAAGCTTTTAGGGGCGTCAGCTGATTGGTCGCGTATTCGCTTTACTTTGGACGAAGAGTGCGTTCATGCAGTCAATGAAGCCTTTGTGAAGCTTTGGGAAGAAGGACTGATTTATCGTGGTGAGCGTCTGGTAAACTGGGATCCAGTTAGTCAGACTGCTTTGAGCAATGAAGAGGTAGATCATGTGAGTAGAAAGGGCGAGTTGTGGAAATTTGCCTATAAGCTCAAAGATGATTCAGGGCTTGAAATTGTGGTAGCGACTACTCGTCCAGAGACGATGCTCGGTGATACCGCAGTGGCAGTTCATCCAGATGATGAGCGCTACCAGCATCTAATTGGTAAAGAGCTTTGCCATCCATTTTTTGTGGATAGAGTGATCAAAGTTATTGCTGATCGCAAAGTAGAGCAAGAATTTGGGACTGGCGCGGTAAAAATTACACCAGCCCATGATCCGGCTGACTTTGAAATGGGCAAGCGACATCAGCTGGCCTTCATCACTATACTTAATAAAGATGGCACCATTAATAAAAATGGTGGCTTATATCAAGGTCAAGATCGCAAAGTAGCGCGCGAAAATATTAAGAAAGAACTGACTGACTTGGGGCTTTTTAGAGGTGCTGAAGAAATTGAACATGCTGTGTCAGTTTCGCAGCGTTCCCATGCTGACATTGAGCCCTTGTTAAGCCGTCAGTATTTTGTGCGTGCAGAAAAACTTGCCCAAGGGGCCAACGACGCGGTAAAAAACGGTGAACTGCGTATTATCCCAGCTCATTTTAATAAGACCTGGGCACACTTCATGGATAATATACAGGATTGGTGTGTGAGTCGCCAACTTTGGTGGGGACATCAAATTCCCGTCTATTATCATTTGGACAAAATGCAAGAGGCGATTAAGCAAGATGCTGTAATCAAGGGATATACGACGCAGGCGCTTTCTTATTTAGAGAAAAATGCGAGCGACAAAGAGTTGCTTCGTATTGCGCTTGACGATTTGCCAGAAGATCTAGTGCGTGATTTTTCGGTAGTAAGTGTCAAGCCTCCAGCCGATTTCCACGAAGGCCGTTATATTCGTGAAGAAGATGTGCTCGATACTTGGTTCTCGTCTGGATTATGGCCATTTTCTGCTTTAGGTTGGCCGCAAAAAAATGACGACCTTGCAGCTTTTTATCCAGGTGCGGTTTTGGAAACCGGCTCCGATATTTTGTTCTTTTGGGTTGCGCGCATGGTGATGCTCGGCATCCATTTTATGGGAGAAGTACCGTTTAAAGATGTGTTTTTGCATTCAATGGTACGTGATGCCCATGGTCAAAAGATGTCGAAATCTTTGGGTAACGCCATTGATCCGGTCGATGTTATTGACGGTATCAGCTTAGCTGATCTTCAGGGCAAAACCAAAACCTTTCCGGTGCCTCCTCAATTATTGCCCAAGGTTTTGTCGGGTTTGGAAAAAGATTATCCCGAAGGCATTCCTGCTTCAGGAGCAGATGGGTTGCGTCTGAGTTTGGCTATTTTATCTGGCCAAGGCCAAGAAGTACGTCTCGCTATTCCTCGGGTTGCTGGCTATCGCGCTTTTTTGAACAAAATTTGGAATGCAACGCGCTTTGTTCTCATGAATGCCGATGAAAGCGCTGCTGAATATAGCATCAATGAGAATGACCTTTCTTTAAGTAATCAATGGATTCTCTCGCTTTTACAAAAAACAGTGAGCAGAGTCGATGAGTGTTTGCTCAATTATCGTTTTGGAGAGGCCGCCGAGCTTATTTATCATTTCTTTTGGACTGATGTCTGCGATTGGTACATTGAATTTATTAAGCCTATCATCACGAAGACCGAAAAGAGTGCAGAAAAAGAGCAAACCCAAGCCGTGCTTATTAAGGTACTCGACACGAGCATGCGGCTTTTTCATCCTTTTTGCCCTTTTATAAGTGAAGAAATTTGGCAGATTTTGCCGTCGGCCAAAAAATGGCATGCTCAAGGTGTGGATTTTTGCGCCATAGCTCCTTTTCCCGAAGCTCAGAGCAAATTTATTAACGCTGAGGCTGAAAAAACAGTGGCTTTAATTCAGCACAGTGTGGTGATGATCCGTAATGTGCGTCAAGAATCTGGGCTTGCGCCGCGCAAAAAGGTTCCAGCTATCATTCTCGCCAATAAAGTAGAAAAAGAGCTACTGCTTAAACATCAAGCTCTGATTATGCAGCTTGCTTGTCTTGAAAGCCTAGATTTTCACGAGCGGGGATTTTTTGAGCTGCCGCAAAATGCAGCCATTAATTTAAGTGTAGATATTGATGTTGCAATTGTTCTGGAAGGTCTCATTGATCTGGCAGCTGAAAAAGTGCGTACTGAAAAAGAAATTGAAAAGGTCAAAAAAGACATCGCCGGCTTAGAGGGACGCCTAAATAATAAGGCTTTTGTGGACAAGGCGCCGCCAGCGATTGTAGCTCAACAGCAAAGCCAGCTAGCCCAACTCAAAGAAAAAGAGCTCAGATTGCAAGAAGCTTTGATTCGTTTGGCACAAAATGCATAAGCGGTCTTGCAATCATCAAAATAGCGTTATATGCCTCTTTTTGTTCGGGGTGTAGCGCAGTCTGGTAGCGCGCTTGGTTTGGGACCAAGATGTCGGGAGTTCGAATCTCTCCACCCCGACCATATTTTTTTGGTATACGGAATTCCCTCATTTTTTCCTCCTCCTCTGGGAGAGGATCAAGGTGAGGGTATCGGTAAAAAAATTGTAATATAGGCCGTTTACGGGCGCTCTTAGCTCAGTTGGATAGAGCAACGGCCTTCTAAGCCGTAGGTCGCAGGTTCGACTCCTGCAGGGCGCACCAATTTTAAGTTGCCTATTGACCAATGCCAATAAAAAGAATAGCTCGTCTTTAATGCCTGGGTAGCTCAGTCGGTAGAGCAGAGGACTGAAAATCCTCGTGTCGGCGGTTCAATTCCGTCCCCAGGCACCATTTTCCTGCAAAATTTCGCGAGGGGATGTGTTATGTCGCAAAAGACTCGAGTTTCAAAAGCAGAAGAAGAATATTTTATTCGCGAAGATCAAGAGAAGCGTCATCGCCTCCACGCTCAACATGAAGCGAGCGATCACCAAAAACTAAAAGAAGAGCAAAAACGCCTCCATTTCAATAAATGTCCACGCTGCGGTGGTGATCTAGTACACGGCACCTACAAGCTTATTGAGGCTGAACATTGTCCGGTTTGTGATACACTTACTATGAGTAAGGCAGATATTGAAAAACTGTCAGTGGCTGGTCGCACCTTGCTTGATGCTTTTTTGGAAGTTTTTAGCACGGAAAAAAAATAGAGGATTTATGCATAATTCCGTATTGGCTAGATTTCTTCTGAGCCTTCCGGTTTTTTTTGTTTTGAGTGTTCAAGCCAATGAGCCTGGACTATCCCATGAAAAATACACCCTTAAAAATGGCATGGAAGTTATTTTACAGCCTGATCCACTGAATGCATTTGTGGCAGTAAGTGTTTGGTATCATGTCGGAGCTATTAACGAAATCGTCGGAAAAACTGGTTTTGCCCATCTTTTCGAGCATCTCATGTTTGAAGGCTCTAAGAATGTTGGACCAAATCATTTTAAATATCTGGAGGAGGCGGGCAAAACCTTTCTTAACGGATCTACGAGTTTTGATCGCACTAACTATGTTGAAGTTCTTCCGGCGTATCAGTTGCCATTGGCTTTGTGGCTTGAAAGTGATCGCATGGGTTTTTTGCTCGACACCATGACACAGGCCATGCTGGACAAGCAGCGCGGCGTGGTCAAAAACGAACGTCGTCAAAACTATGAAAATCGCGAATATGGTATGGTTACAGAAAAAGCTTGGCATCAGCTACTTCCTCCCAGTCACCCCTACTATGGCATGGTTATTGGCAGCATGGCTGACCTCGATGCCGCATCGTTAGAGGACGTAAAGGCTTTTTTTAAGACGTACTATACGCCGTCCAATGCCACCCTAACCTTGGTCGGTGGTTTTGATGTCGGGACGGCCAAAGAGCTTATTGAACATTATTTTGCTAACTTAGCGAGCAGGCCGAAACCACAAAAATTGATGTTGTCCCCCGTAGAATTGAAGGAGGATAAAGTTCTTCATGAGACTGAAGAATATGGCAAACTGGCCATGGTTCAATTGCAATATATTAGCCCTCCATTGTTCGCGCCGGGTGACGCCGAATTAGATATATTATCGTCGGTGCTTACTGGTGATCGCTCGAGCCTACTGACCAAAGCATTGCAGTTTGATGAACAATTAGTGCAATCAGTTTCTGCTTCTCAGCAATCCATGGGAGCTTTGTCGGTATTTACCATTTCAGCTCTTGTGACCCCTGGAGTAAAAGCCGAAGTAGTTTTGCAAAAAATTAAAGACCTCATTGCGCAGATAAAAAAGACCCCGCCTGATAGAACAACAATTGTTAAGGCGCAGAATCTTCTTAAAACCCAAAAATTGTTAAGTTTAGAGAAGATCGGTGGTTTTAGTGGGCGGGCAGAAATTTTGCAAAGTTATAATCATTATAGCGGAACCCCCGACTACCTGACTCAAGATATGGCGCGCTATGCTCAAGTGAGTCCTGAAGATATCCAAGCTGCAGCAATACGTTACCTTGATAAAAGTGTAACGCTCATCGCCGAACCTAAGGCATCAAAATGAAATTATTGAGTATTGCCCTCTTAGCAATAAGCCTTTCTAGTTGTCATACCCCACACTTGGCTGGGACGACCTACAAAGCGGTTGGACGTGAGCAAAAGCCAGCGCCGCTGCCAATACAAAATGCGGTATTGCCGACTTTTGAGCGCATTGAGTTAGACAATGGTTTAACGCTTATGCTTTGCGAGAACCATAATTTGCCGCTGGTGCAAGTTGCATTTGCCACGAGAGCAGGCTCTGCAGTTGATCCCATTGATCTACCGGGCCTTGCCAATATTTCCATGTCCATGCTTGATGAAGGCGCAGGAAATCTAAATGCCATGCAATTTGCTGACCAAGTTGCCTTGCTGGGGACAGCTATGTCAGTTGTTGCGGGCAGTGATAGTAGCACTATTTCTTATCCCGTTACGACTGAGAATCTAGCTCAGAGTTTGACTTTGCTTGCTTCAATGATTTTGACGCCAACACTTAATCAGCAGGATTTTAAGCGTGTGCAGAAGGCTTCAATCGACGATCTGGAAAGTTCTTTAGCATCGCCTAGTTTTGCGGCTTTGAGCAAGTTTAGTGAGGTCGCTTACGGGAGCAAGTATCCTTATGGACATCTACCTTCGGGCAACGTTCAGTCGTTGAAAAAAATTAGCTTGGCTGATGTTAAGAGCTTTTTCGCGAAAAACGTTGGCGTCAATAATTCGGCTATCATTTTAGTTGGCGATATTACTCAAGAGAAAGCTAAAGAATTAGCTAATTCTGCTTTTGCTCAATTTACGCATAAAGTGCCTGAGGCAAAAATTTTTCCGCGGTTGCCATCTCCCGGTGATATGAACCTTGTGCGCATAGATCGCAAAAATTCTCAGCAAACAACACTGCTACTCGGCAAGCCCTTAGCTTCCATGAAGAAAGAGCCTTCCGCTGCTATGGAGCTTTTGAACCAGATTTTGGGTGGAGCTTTTAATAGTCGCCTGAATTTAAACCTGCGAGAGCGTAAAACGTGGACCTATGGAGTAAGTAGCCAGCTGGTAGCTAAAAAAGGAATAGGTCCCCTTGTCATTAGCTCCAATATTCAGAATCCCTATGCGTTGCAAGCTATTAGCGAAATTCGCAAAGAATTTGTGAAACTGAAAACCGAGCGAATTGGAGAGGATGAACTATCTTTGGCAAAAAATAGTTTGTCCTTGTCGCTTCCGGGGCAATTTGAAAGTAATGCTGGAAGAATGTCTAAAGCTGTGGAGCTTTTTGTCTATGATCTACCCCTCGATTATTATCAACAATTGATGCTGAAAATCCCTGAAGTGACCGCTGTTGACCTTGCTGAAGAAGCGCAGACCGCACTGAACGAGAGAGGATGGACCGTTGTTGCGGTAGGTGACTTTGAGGGAAAAGAGCAAGAAATTAAGGACTTAAAAATTAATATGGTTGGGTCGCCTTAAGCAATTAAGGTAAACGATTTTTTCACTGGACGTCGGCATCGCACGAAATCAATAAGGTGCAGCTGTCCAAGAAAATATGGTTTACCGTAAATTGCGCACCACTTCATCTAGGAAGCAGTCTAGCGGTAGAAATCATATACATAATCATTTGTATATGAATCCATCCAGTAACCATCAGATCCGTAGTAACAGGGGCGGTTGTTATAGGTGTAATAATCCCCGCCTCCGTGCATGAGGCCTGCCCTTACATACCAATAGAAATCACGGTAAAAACGATCGTGCCATCCATGATGGAACATGCCGCCATGGTGGGGATGATGCCACCAACCGCCGTGATGTCCAAGATGCGAGCCGCCGTGATGGTGACCAAAACCGTGGGCTGAGGCGGTTACCGAAACTGTCGTGGCTGTTAGCAGCGTGAACATGAGTGCGATACGTAATATTTTTCGGGAAAGTGTCATAGAACTCCTCATTCGTATGGCGAATAATCAAGGCATGATGTTTTCTCATGCCCTCAATTCCCATAGCGAAGCGAAGCTATTTTTGGCTCAGATACTTAATTTGGATTATCGTCGTGCCTTAAAAAAATCCTTGAGCAACAGGGCAGATTGCTCCGCCAGCAGACCGCTTTTTATTTCAACACGATGATTTAAGCGGGGATCTTGACAAAGATTCATCAAAGAGCCGGTGCACCCAGCTTTCGGGTCGCTGGCAGCAAAAATAAGCGTGCCAATGCGGGCATTGATAAGAGCTCCAGCACACATAGCACAAGGCTCGAGAGAGACATACAGCGAACAATCGCTCAACCGCCATCTACCAAGCTTTTGAGCTGCTGCTTCAATGACGAGTATTTCAGCATGGGCAAGAGGGTTTTTACTGTTTTCACGTAGATTATAGGCTTCTGCTACCATGCCGTCACCATTGACGACAACCGCGCCTACGGGCACTTCAGTGCAAGCCGCTGCTAATCGAGCTAATTCAAGAGCTCGAGCCATAAAATGGTAGTCTTGATCAGTAAAGTTCACTGCTGCTTTCTCGTCGGACTAAATCATTGGCAATATTTTTTTGGTGAGCTTCTTGAGTGCCGCCGCCGATTTCCAGCAGTTTGGCATCTCGCCATAGACGCTCCACTACATATTCGCTTACATATCCATAGCCACCCAGAACTTGCATGGCTCGATCAGCAACTCTCTTTCCCATAGTGCTAGAAACCAATTTTGCACCATCAGAATCCAGTCGCTGGCCACTGCTCTCTAAATTCATGGTTCGAGCTGTATTATAAACATAGCTTCGGCATGCTGAAAGCTCGGCGTAGCTCTCCGCTAAATGTCGCTGAATTTGACCAAAATGATAAAGTGGTTTGGAAAAGGCCATACGTTCTGCTGCATATCTTTGCATAATATCTAAAGAACGACGGCCAATTCCTAAGCTAATCGCCGCCAGAGTAAGGCGCTCAATCTGTAAATTGCGCATCATATGATTCATGCTATCGCCGACCTTACCCACCAAATTCTTTCGGGGCACACGGCAATTTTCAAATACCAATTCAGCTGTACATGAAGCCCGCATGCCGGTTTTTCCCTCAATTTTTTGCCCGGCAAAAAAACCAGCTGTGCCTTGTTCAACGATAAACGAGGAAATCATCGCTCTGCCTTTGTGTTCTCCTGTTTTCGCATACACAAACACACAATCAGCAGTTTGATGCTTTTCGTTATCAATGATGCCATTAGTAATCCACATTTTTTTGCCGTTGATAATGAAATCATCGCCAGATTCTTGAGCCACGGTTTTCATGCCTAAAACATCGGTACCTATTTCCGGCTCAGACATAGCCATAGCCCCAATCCATTCTCCAGAGCAGAGTTTAGGAAGCAGACGACTTTTTTGCTCGTTACTTGCGTTGACAGCAATATTGTTAACGCACAGCATGGCATGGGCCAAATAGGCCAGCGTAAGGCCTGGATCTGAATAGGCAAGCTCTTCGTGAGCAATTACTGCAGCGGTGGTATCCATGGCCGAGCCGCCGAACTGTTCAGGCACGGTTATTCCTAAAAGGCCTAAATCACCAAGTTTCCTAAACAACTTTAAATCAAAGTATTCTTCTTTATCTCTTTTGCCGGCTTCGGGTTCTACTTCTTTTTTGACAAAGTCCCGCACTGATTTGCGCAGCATGCGATGTTCATCACTGGGATTAAAAAGATCAAAGTTAGTTAGCATAGTTTAGTTTTCAACCAAGGTGACTGCTCTAAGTTGCCATAGAGGAGGAGTTTTTGTTAGGGATTAATAGGCATTTTAGCATAAAAACCAGCTATTTTAAAACAAACCCCTTGTGCAACTCTAAAAAATTTGGCAAAGCTTTTTGGGTGTGGGCCTCTAGCTCAGTTGGTAGAGCGCCACGTTTACACCGTGGATGTCATCGGTTCGAGCCCGGTGGGGCCTACCACACAATAAAAAACCTGGTCAGTAATGGCCAGGTTTTTTTATTTATATATTGTTTTTCAAGCTACCCTCTCCTTGCATAGCGCGGAGAGGGTAATATTGAAGAATACCTTAGAGTTCGTCTTTAAATGCGCGTGCCGGTCTAAATCCAACAGTTCGCGATGCTTTGATTTTGATTTCTGCGCCGGTGCGTGGGTCTCTGCCGGTGCGTGCTTTTCGCGAACGTACTACAAAAGTACCAAATCCTGGATACGAAAATTTTTCATTGGCTTTGATGCTTGTTTGCATGGCGCCGAAAAGGGTTTCGATTAACTCAGCACCAGCTTTTTTGGTGAGGGTTCCACTTTTTTTGCATACGTAATCAACCAGTTCATTTTTGGTCATTGACTTCTCCTCCAAATATATGGGTTCAATTTGAGATTTGTAGTTCCTCAAACTGGACACCTGCTTTGCCAATGGCGCGGCCCAGTGTCATATAATTTGTTGTCTATATGTGGCAAATCGTCAACATAAAATGACCCAAAAAGCCAAAAAAATTTACTTTTTCTGCAAAAAAACACTTTAAATTGAAGCACATAGGACAAAAATGACATTTAAGGGAAACGTAAGTACTCATTTAGGTATCGCGGTGCTGGTAAAAACCGACGACGGCGATGAGAAATTTTTGCCCATTCCATTGAATAGCGGGCTGGTAGTTGGCGATAGAGTTGAGATTGATGGCACGAAAATTCATCGTTTGGAACGTCGCAATCTTCTTCAGCGTTCCACCGTCAAAAAAGGCACACAAATTTTGGCAGCCAATCTTGACAGCCTCATCATTGTTATCTGTGCAAAACCGGAAACAACGGCAATTTTTTTAGAGCAAGCAATTATTGCGGCGAGCATAGCTCACATTAAAGTACTCATCGCTGTAAATAAGGGAGACCAGCCTGAAAATAAGGAACTTTGTTCGTTGATGATGAAAGAATATGACCCCTTTGTTCCTAGTATTTTAGTAAGTGCTAAAACCGGCCTTGGTATTGATGGTCTTAAAAGATATATCAGTAAATCTGGGCGCTGTATTTTGGCAGGTGTTTCAGGTGTGGGTAAAAGTAGTTTGGCTAATGCTTTGCAAGCAGATGCCCACCTTCCAACAGGAAGCATTTCGGGAAACAGCGGCACGCATACGACTTCAAAGTCCACCTTGCATAATTTAGAAGGAGGGGGCGAATTAATAGATAGCCCAGGAGTAAGAAATTTTACGCCGGTAAATTTAACAAAGCTTGAATTGGCAAAGAATTTTACGGGTTTTGCGCAATTCTTGGAGCAAGGATGTAAATTTCGTGATTGCTTACACCTTAATGAGCCGGACTGCGCCATAAAAAAAGCCCTGAGTAAAAAACTAATACCCGCGACTCGATATGGGCTTTACCTGAAGATGCAAGAGGCGACACAGCTTTAAGGCCACCCATTTCTCCTTTTTTAAAAGGAGACCAAGAGGGCGTTTTCGTATATCAGCTCAAAGAAATCCCCCACGCCCCCTTTTTTCAAAGGGGGATCATGAGGGATTCTAACCAGAACTTTCCTTAGGGCTTACGGAAAATTGAGAAAATAGTTGAATTTCCTCGCCGTACCAGAAGTTTAATGAAATCTCCTGATTTGGCATTCTTGATGGTGCTTATGAGGTTTTTGGCATTTTCAATACGTTTGTCATTGATACTGACAATAATGTCATTTACCTCAATGCCAATCTGATGAGCCACGGAATTTTGATCAACTTTTTTCACTAAGGCACCTTTGGGACCCTTTTTGGCATCAGCATCGATGAGATGCAAACCAAGTTCATCTATTGGTGAAGTATTTTCTGTTTTTTCTGCAGCAACTGGATTTTCACCCGCCATTTCCTCAAGTTTTATCGAAAGCATGATGGTCTTTTTATCGCGCATGACTTTAAGAGTACTAATTTTATCTACACCGGCAAGGCCAGCAAGGCTTTGCAACGACGCGGAAGTATTGATGGTTTTATTGTCAAATTCCAAAATGACGTCACCTGCTTTTATGCCGGCTTTGTCTGAGGGGCCGCCTGGTATTACTTCTCGTACCAATGCGCCAGCAGCAGTTGAGAGGCCCAATTCTTTAGCAATTTCTGGTGCCACATCTTGAATTCTTACGCCAAGCCAGGAGCGCACCACTTTACCTTTTTCCTGCAAGGCTGGCAGCATTTGTTTGACTTGATCGATAGGAATAGCAAAGCCAATGCCATTTCCTCGGGAAACTACTGCCGTATTGATGCCAATGCCTTCGCCTCTTAGGTTTAATAAGGGTCCGCCCGAGTTGCCTAGATTTATGGCCGTATCAGTTTGGATAAAGTCATAAAGCCCTTTTCGGCCAGAAGGCGCTATATCTCGACGACCTAAGGCTGACACAATACCGAAAGAGAAAGATGACTGAAGGCCTAAGGGAGCGCCGGTGGCAACCACAAAATCGCCAACTTTAAGGTCATGAGAACTTCCTAAGGGTATGGTGGGCCAATCGTTTCTACTGCTTTTAATTTGTATGAGGGCTACGTCGGTTGCTGCGTCAGAGCCGATGACCGTGGCTTCATAGTCTTGGATTTCTTCGCCCACCTGTACTTTAATGGTTACGGCGTTTTCAATCACGTGATGATTAGTAAGCGCTAAACCGGAAGGGTGGATAATGAACCCACTTCCTTGACCTTGAGGCTTTTGCTCAGGCTGCTGCATTTGGGGCTGCTGTCCAAAGAAACGAAAAAACTCAGGGGGGATGCCTTCGCCTTGTAATTGATTGCTTTGTTCTTTCATCTCAGTATGCACTAAGATTACTGCTTTTTTGGTGCGTTCAACCAAGGGAGCAAGACTCGGTATGCTGATGGACTCTTTCGCTGCTTGCTCAGGGCTCAATTCAACCCATAATTTGGAAAAATCTTTGCTTTTTACCAAGAAAGCAGTCGACGCAGTAGCGACCATCGTCGCCATAATAATGAGAGAAAGCCTTCCTATTTTCATAATTAAACTCCTTAACTTTCAAAAAGCTGAATAAACTAAAGCGACTCATTTATTCACTCTTTCAAGGTAAATATAACCAAAATTTATTTCAAGGGGGAAATTGCTTAGCCTTTTTGTTTTCCTCTTTTAAAGGCCAATGTTCCGGGGTAAAAGCAGCGCTTCAAGGCCCAAGATGGGATTGGAAAATGCTTTTATCTTAGTATAGGTCAGCAAAGATGCTTCCAGAGTAAATATATATTCTTTGCTGAGCTTTTCATTATTATTAATCAATGCCTCTTTCAATGAATTTTTTAAATCCATGATAAAAATATCAAGTTGTTTGAGTGCATCATCTCGAGAAGTAGCAAGTTTGCTAATGATTTCTATGCGAGCGTAGGCATTGTCTTGACTAGCCCTTTTTAAAGAAGAAATTATGTCCTTTGCTTCAGACGTAAAAAAAGAAGGTAAGTTAATTTCACTTTCGTACTGCGTTGGAATAAATTGACCAGCAGGACAAAATACGCGTTGGCAGCGAGATGAAAGAGTGGGAAGTACCGCGTGCTTGGAGGGGGCCAGCATAAAAATGTAGCTGTTTGGTCCAGGCTCTTCAAGAGTTTTAAGGAAAGCATTGGCGGCGGCTTGGGTAATTTGTTGACCAAAAGGGAAGATAAATATTCTTGGACCTTCGTTGACCCCTTTCATACTATTTTCGCGATTAACTAGGCGTATTTCATCAATACCTATATGGGTTTCTGCAGAGCCGTCTAAAGCTAATATCCAGCGCAAATTTGGTGACTTATCTTTGTTTATCTGATCACAAGCTGTGCAAGATCCACAGCCGAATGGCGCTTCTAAAGTTTGATGAGGACAACAAAGACCGCGGGCAAGAAGAATGGCGAGTTGCGCTTTTTGCGACGATTGACCTAAAAACATAACAGCATGAGGCAAGCGTCTTGCGCGAAGAGTATTTGCTAAATAAGTGAGTACATCGCTCATTCTTTCCAGTTGCGTTAATTTTATACAAAATCTGCTATAGCCAAATTCTTCGCTTTGAACAAGGTAGCATTTTTAGCCTTTTGAGAATTAAAAGTGCCACAGTTGCGTAAAAATGCCAGCTTAAACTTCGTTCTTAACTCAATTACGCAACTACGCCCGTTGTCGAATATCTCTAATATATGACCAATTGAAAAATACTCATTTTTTTATAGTGAACCTTAAATAAGCGCATGAGGCATGACTAAAACACATGTCATTTTTCTTGTGATTCTTACATAATTGTATGCGTTAATAAAGAGTAAAAAGACATTTTTTTTAATGAAGAGTAGCCGAAAAAGAAAACTGTCTAATGAATCGACGTAAACCTATAATTAGGAGACGATATAGATGGAAGCAATAAACTAGATGCCTATGTAGGCCATTTTTTGGCAGGTTAGTCTAGAGTTTTAGGAGATGATATGGCTGGGACACTCGTTCACAAAGCAGGAATTAAAAGAAGAGAAGGACATCTTTATTTCTTAGATAAAAATGGAAATATTAACGAAGTGCGTATGGCTCGTGGAGGAAAAGATCCTTCCGGCGGCAAACACAAAGCAACAGTAATTCACAAGGCTGAAATTAAGAGAGAGCCAGGCTTTCTCTATTATATCGATAAACACGGTGATGTACTCAAAGTGCCAATGACCAGAGGGGGAAAGAAGAAAGTGAAAGTAGCTAAAAAGACAGTTAAGAAAGCGGCTAAGAAAGTAGCGAAGAAACCAGCAGCAAAAAAAGCGGCTCCTAAAAAAGCAGCGGCTAAAAAACCAGCAGCTAAAAAACCAGCAGCAAAAAAAGCAGCTCCTAAAAAAGTAGCAGCCAAAAAACCAGCAGCAAAAAAAGCAGCTCCTAAAAAAGCAGCGGTTAAAAAGCCAGCAGCTAAAAAAGCGGTAGCTAAGAAACCAGCAGCTAAGAAAAAAGCAGCCGCTAAAAAACCAGCAGCTAAAAAAGTAGCTAGAAAAATGCCAGCTAAGAAAAAAGCAGCTTAAGTTAAACAATTATAGGTATTTGAGAAGCCTCCAGCCTTGGGGGCTTTTTTTATAACTCTCTGGGATTTATCGTACATCAAGCTTCTTAAGGCCCTCGGCTTTTTTCAAATGGTGTAATGATGCAACAAAGGCCAAAAGGAAATAGCTTTGCGTAAATACTCTTTTATTGGGTACAACTTATGTTTCAGTTCTTGGTCTTCTTGTTTGGAACCATATGCGGCAGTTTTGTCAATGTTGTAGTTTTTCGCTATGGAACAGAGTCTGTAGTTTTTCCTCGGTCGCATTGTACCAGATGTCACAAAATTATTGCTTGGTATGATAATATACCAATTTTATCATGGATTTTATTGGGTGCGCGTTGTCGTAACTGCAAAAAGCCCATATCGTGGCAATACCCACTGGTGGAACTATTATCTGGGATGGGAGCTCTTTTAGCTTTTAGTCGTTTTGGCTATTCCTCTATGAGCATCTGCATCTTTGTTGCGCTCTTATCTTTACTTACTATTGGCCTCATAGATTTCCGTATTTTTGTGATTCCACTGGCCCCGCTTGTGGTCATTCTTATATGTAGTTTAGGTGCGAGCAGTTATCATTATTCATTATGGCTCATAGAGATGCCTGGCGGGAGCTTTAAACTCGGCTTTTTGACGTGGTTTTTGCCAAAAATCATTGGCGGCATAGCCGGTTTTGTGGTTCTGGCATCGATTTTGGTTATTTCTACCTATATGGCACGAAAGTCAGGTCGCATAGAAAAAGACCAGCTTGCTATGGGTTGGGGAGATCCCTTGCTTGTGGGCACTATTGGCGCTTTCTTGGGTTGGCAGGCTCTGGCGTGGGTGGTTATGCTTGGGTGCATTCAAGGTATTATCTACTTTTTTCTCATGCAAAGGCTCAGTCCCACACAACAAGCTCAAAATTGCGAGGACGCCGACATTCCTCAACAGAGTTTACCTTTAGGAACATTTTTATGTCTTGCCGCCATTGAATTAGTGATATTTTGGCCCGCTTTCAAGTTTCATTAATAGTTTGTTTTTATCGTCAATGCGATAAATTTATTATAAATTAACTGGTTGTTGACAGCGGTTTTCAGTATGTTAATTTTGCAGTGCTTTCAGATTGTTTTCTAAAAGCACTGAGTATTGTATATCACGACAATAACACAGCAAAAAATGAATTTAGTTAAAAAGGTTTAAAGGTATGTTTAATTTTTACGCGATGAAGCGGCTATTTTTAATTGCGTTTTTAATAAGTAATGCCAGCTTAAGGCTCAACGCGGTAGAAGGTATTCAATCTGAAGAGGACTCTAGGGTTGAGGAAACTCATTCTTGGTCTATGCAGCAAGCTCGGCTGGTAGAATTAGGTAACGGCGTTTCCGCGAAGGGAGGGGAGATAGGAATCATTGCCCTTTACCTGAAGCCTCTGGAAGAATTTCAGCTCACAACTCAATTTCCCGCAGAAAGTCCGGCAGTTGCGCTTTTTGCCCGGCAACATCGCATTTGGAATGAAGAATTGGATGTAGATGCTCGTCGTGAGAAACTATTTGATACTGTTAATTCCTATCTTGCTTCTTATAATGAGATGAAAGAGCTTTGGGTGAGCTTTCCTTTGGAACAAAGAGCGCTTTTTCATGCTGAACAGCCCGATATAAGTCCCGTCTATTTGGAGAGTTTATATGAGAGAGTTCTAGGTAAAATTATATATAAAATTTATCAGGAAAAATCTTGGGAGCATAGCGTAGGTTCAGTGCCAATTTCTGAGTAATGTACACCTGCCTAACTATTCTTGATATCCTAAAAGACCCACCGCAATAAGAGCTAAAGCAATGCCTATCCATTGTAGGACGGTAAGTTGTTCACGAAAAAAACCTTGGCTGATAACAATGGTTACTAATGAGTAGAGTAGCCCATAGATGGTTCCCAAAATTGCGAGATTGCCGTGGCCCCTGAATGCCACAAGCCAACAGCCCAGGTTTAGCGTATAGCCAGTGAAGAGTAAAATAAGATAGCCGGACCAAATAGGACCCGCTATCCATTTTTTGGAACCCCATTCACCAAGCCCATAAAATACCATTGAACCTGCAATCCAGAGCCAATAAGCGGGCATGTTTTTTCCTCGGCAAATACGGTTAGCTTCTATGTTTGTTTACAATGCTAACTCATTTGATTTGCAGAGGCTAATTATTGGTTACGCCCTTTCGCTATATTGACCAGTGCGAGTATCAATCTTTATTTTATCACCAAGGTTAATAAAGAGCGGAACTTGGACGGTATAGCCAGTTGAAACGGTTGCTTCTTTAGAGGCGCCAGTTGCAGTGTTACCTTTTACAGCAGGCGCACATTCGGTAACTTCCATAATAACGTGATTTGGCAGGCCAATGGTGATTGGTTTGCCTTTAAAAAACACTAAGTTGACCGTCATATTATCAAGCAAAAAGTGGACTGCATCCCCTAAAACTTTTTGATCAACTACATACTGCTCATAATTAGGGTCCATGAAATGATAACCACTATTATCTGAGTAAAGAAATTGAACTTCTTTTTCCTCAACATCAGCGAGCTCTAATCTATCTCCAGAGCGAAAAGTAGGGTCTTTCATGTTGCCGCTGAGCAAGTTTCTCATTTTGGTGCGAACTACTGCAGAACCCTTACCCGGCTTGTAATGTTCAAAATCAACCAATTCATAAGGTTGACCATCAAAAATGAGTTTTAGACCTCGACGAAAATCGGATGTTGAAATCATGTGCCTAGTTCCTGATTTGAGAGCTCAAAGAAAATATAAAAAAGAGACCTTTGAATAATAACAGCAATGAAGGCTTATCTCAAGAGAGCTCCACGCAGAAATTCATCTTCAAATGCTCGTTTCCATGGCGTTAGAAATTAAAGTGCACTGATTTTTTAGGCAAACCAGCAAAAGAATTTCTATAGAAAGAAGGCGCTTGAAGTAGAGAACGAAAATAGTATGAAAGGGGTCAACGAAGGTCCAAGAATATTTATCTTCCCTTTTGGTCAACAAATTACCCAAGCCGCCTGGTATTACTTCTCGTACCAATGCGCCAGCAGCAGTTGAGAGGCCCAATTCTTTAGCAATTTCTGGTGCCACATCTTGAATTCTTACGCCAAGCCAGGAGCGCACCACTTTACCTTTTTCCTGCAAGGCTGGCAGCATTTGTTTGACTTGATCGATAGGAATAGCAAAGCCAATGCCATTTCCTCGGGAAACTACTGCCGTATTGATGCCAATGCCTTCGCCTCTTAGGTTTAATAAGGGTCCGCCCGAGTTGCCTAGATTTATGGCCGTATCAGTTTGGATAAAGTCATAAAGCCCTTTTCGGCCAGAAGGCGCTATATCTCGACGACCTAAGGCTGACACAATACCGAAAGAGAAAGATGACTGAAGGCCTAAGGGAGCGCCGGTGGCAACCACAAAATCGCCAACTTTAAGGTCATGAGAACTTCCTAAGGGTATGGTGGGCCAATCGTTTCTACTGCTTTTAATTTGTATGAGGGCTACGTCGGTTGCTGCGTCAGAGCCGATGACCGTGGCTTCATAGTCTTGGATTTCTTCGCCCACCTGTACTTTAATGGTTACGGCGTTTTCAATCACGTGATGATTAGTAAGCGCTAAACCGGAAGGGTGGATAATGAACCCACTTCCTTGACCTTGAGGCTTTTGCTCAGGCTGCTGCATTTGGGGCTGCTGTCCAAAGAAACGAAAAAACTCAGGGGGGATGCCTTCGCCTTGTAATTGATTGCTTTGTTCTTTCATCTCAGTATGCACTAAGATTACTGCTTTTTTGGTGCGTTCAACCAAGGGAGCAAGACTCGGTATGCTGATGGACTCTTTCGCTGCTTGCTCAGGGCTCAATTCAACCCATAATTTGGAAAAATCTTTGCTTTTTACCAAGAAAGCAGTCGACGCAGTAGCGACCATCGTCGCCATAATAATGAGAGAAAGCCTTCCTATTTTCATAATTAAACTCCTTAACTTTCAAAAAGCTGAATAAACTAAAGCGACTCATTTATTCACTCTTTCAAGGTAAATATAACCAAAATTTATTTCAAGGGGGAAATTGCTTAGCCTTTTTGTTTTCCTCTTTTAAAGGCCAATGTTCCGGGGTAAAAGCAGCGCTTCAAGGCCCAAGATGGGATTGGAAAATGCTTTTATCTTAGTATAGGTCAGCAAAGATGCTTCCAGAGTAAATATATATTCTTTGCTGAGCTTTTCATTATTATTAATCAATGCCTCTTTCAATGAATTTTTTAAATCCATGATAAAAATATCAAGTTGTTTGAGTGCATCATCTCGAGAAGTAGCAAGTTTGCTAATGATTTCTATGCGAGCGTAGGCATTGTCTTGACTAGCCCTTTTTAAAGAAGAAATTATGTCCTTTGCTTCAGACGTAAAAAAAGAAGGTAAGTTAATTTCACTTTCGTACTGCGTTGGAATAAATTGACCAGCAGGACAAAATACGCGTTGGCAGCGAGATGAAAGAGTGGGAAGTACCGCGTGCTTGGAGGGGGCCAGCATAAAAATGTAGCTGTTTGGTCCAGGCTCTTCAAGAGTTTTAAGGAAAGCATTGGCGGCGGCTTGGGTAATTTGTTGACCAAAAGGGAAGATAAATATTCTTGGACCTTCGTTGACCCCTTTCATACTATTTTCGCGATTAACTAGGCGTATTTCATCAATACCTATATGGGTTTCTGCAGAGCCGTCTAAAGCTAATATCCAGCGCAAATTTGGTGACTTATCTTTGTTTATCTGATCACAAGCTGTGCAAGATCCACAGCCGAATGGCGCTTCTAAAGTTTGATGAGGACAACAAAGACCGCGGGCAAGAAGAATGGCGAGTTGCGCTTTTTGCGACGATTGACCTAAAAACATAACAGCATGAGGCAAGCGTCTTGCGCGAAGAGTATTTGCTAAATAAGTGAGTACATCGCTCATTCTTTCCAGTTGCGTTAATTTTATACAAAATCTGCTATAGCCAAATTCTTCGCTTTGAACAAGGTAGCATTTTTAGCCTTTTGAGAATTAAAAGTGCCACAGTTGCGTAAAAATGCCAGCTTAAACTTCGTTCTTAACTCAATTACGCAACTACGCCCGTTGTCGAATATCTCTAATATATGACCAATTGAAAAATACTCATTTTTTTATAGTGAACCTTAAATAAGCGCATGAGGCATGACTAAAACACATGTCATTTTTCTTGTGATTCTTACATAATTGTATGCGTTAATAAAGAGTAAAAAGACATTTTTTTTAATGAAGAGTAGCCGAAAAAGAAAACTGTCTAATGAATCGACGTAAACCTATAATTAGGAGACGATATAGATGGAAGCAATAAACTAGATGCCTATGTAGGCCATTTTTTGGCAGGTTAGTCTAGAGTTTTAGGAGATGATATGGCTGGGACACTCGTTCACAAAGCAGGAATTAAAAGAAGAGAAGGACATCTTTATTTCTTAGATAAAAATGGAAATATTAACGAAGTGCGTATGGCTCGTGGAGGAAAAGATCCTTCCGGCGGCAAACACAAAGCAACAGTAATTCACAAGGCTGAAATTAAGAGAGAGCCAGGCTTTCTCTATTATATCGATAAACACGGTGATGTACTCAAAGTGCCAATGACCAGAGGGGGAAAGAAGAAAGTGAAAGTAGCTAAAAAGACAGTTAAGAAAGCGGCTAAGAAAGTAGCGAAGAAACCAGCAGCAAAAAAAGCGGCTCCTAAAAAAGCAGCGGCTAAAAAACCAGCAGCTAAAAAACCAGCAGCAAAAAAAGCAGCTCCTAAAAAAGTAGCAGCCAAAAAACCAGCAGCAAAAAAAGCAGCTCCTAAAAAAGCAGCGGTTAAAAAGCCAGCAGCTAAAAAAGCGGTAGCTAAGAAACCAGCAGCTAAGAAAAAAGCAGCCGCTAAAAAACCAGCAGCTAAAAAAGTAGCTAGAAAAATGCCAGCTAAGAAAAAAGCAGCTTAAGTTAAACAATTATAGGTATTTGAGAAGCCTCCAGCCTTGGGGGCTTTTTTTATAACTCTCTGGGATTTATCGTACATCAAGCTTCTTAAGGCCCTCGGCTTTTTTCAAATGGTGTAATGATGCAACAAAGGCCAAAAGGAAATAGCTTTGCGTAAATACTCTTTTATTGGGTACAACTTATGTTTCAGTTCTTGGTCTTCTTGTTTGGAACCATATGCGGCAGTTTTGTCAATGTTGTAGTTTTTCGCTATGGAACAGAGTCTGTAGTTTTTCCTCGGTCGCATTGTACCAGATGTCACAAAATTATTGCTTGGTATGATAATATACCAATTTTATCATGGATTTTATTGGGTGCGCGTTGTCGTAACTGCAAAAAGCCCATATCGTGGCAATACCCACTGGTGGAACTATTATCTGGGATGGGAGCTCTTTTAGCTTTTAGTCGTTTTGGCTATTCCTCTATGAGCATCTGCATCTTTGTTGCGCTCTTATCTTTACTTACTATTGGCCTCATAGATTTCCGTATTTTTGTGATTCCACTGGCCCCGCTTGTGGTCATTCTTATATGTAGTTTAGGTGCGAGCAGTTATCATTATTCATTATGGCTCATAGAGATGCCTGGCGGGAGCTTTAAACTCGGCTTTTTGACGTGGTTTTTGCCAAAAATCATTGGCGGCATAGCCGGTTTTGTGGTTCTGGCATCGATTTTGGTTATTTCTACCTATATGGCACGAAAGTCAGGTCGCATAGAAAAAGACCAGCTTGCTATGGGTTGGGGAGATCCCTTGCTTGTGGGCACTATTGGCGCTTTCTTGGGTTGGCAGGCTCTGGCGTGGGTGGTTATGCTTGGGTGCATTCAAGGTATTATCTACTTTTTTCTCATGCAAAGGCTCAGTCCCACACAACAAGCTCAAAATTGCGAGGACGCCGACATTCCTCAACAGAGTTTACCTTTAGGAACATTTTTATGTCTTGCCGCCATTGAATTAGTGATATTTTGGCCCGCTTTCAAGTTTCATTAATAGTTTGTTTTTATCGTCAATGCGATAAATTTATTATAAATTAACTGGTTGTTGACAGCGGTTTTCAGTATGTTAATTTTGCAGTGCTTTCAGATTGTTTTCTAAAAGCACTGAGTATTGTATATCACGACAATAACACAGCAAAAAATGAATTTAGTTAAAAAGGTTTAAAGGTATGTTTAATTTTTACGCGATGAAGCGGCTATTTTTAATTGCGTTTTTAATAAGTAATGCCAGCTTAAGGCTCAACGCGGTAGAAGGTATTCAATCTGAAGAGGACTCTAGGGTTGAGGAAACTCATTCTTGGTCTATGCAGCAAGCTCGGCTGGTAGAATTAGGTAACGGCGTTTCCGCGAAGGGAGGGGAGATAGGAATCATTGCCCTTTACCTGAAGCCTCTGGAAGAATTTCAGCTCACAACTCAATTTCCCGCAGAAAGTCCGGCAGTTGCGCTTTTTGCCCGGCAACATCGCATTTGGAATGAAGAATTGGATGTAGATGCTCGTCGTGAGAAACTATTTGATACTGTTAATTCCTATCTTGCTTCTTATAATGAGATGAAAGAGCTTTGGGTGAGCTTTCCTTTGGAACAAAGAGCGCTTTTTCATGCTGAACAGCCCGATATAAGTCCCGTCTATTTGGAGAGTTTATATGAGAGAGTTCTAGGTAAAATTATATATAAAATTTATCAGGAAAAATCTTGGGAGCATAGCGTAGGTTCAGTGCCAATTTCTGAGTAATGTACACCTGCCTAACTATTCTTGATATCCTAAAAGACCCACCGCAATAAGAGCTAAAGCAATGCCTATCCATTGTAGGACGGTAAGTTGTTCACGAAAAAAACCTTGGCTGATAACAATGGTTACTAATGAGTAGAGTAGCCCATAGATGGTTCCCAAAATTGCGAGATTGCCGTGGCCCCTGAATGCCACAAGCCAACAGCCCAGGTTTAGCGTATAGCCAGTGAAGAGTAAAATAAGATAGCCGGACCAAATAGGACCCGCTATCCATTTTTTGGAACCCCATTCACCAAGCCCATAAAATACCATTGAACCTGCAATCCAGAGCCAATAAGCGGGCATGTTTTTTCCTCGGCAAATACGGTTAGCTTCTATGTTTGTTTACAATGCTAACTCATTTGATTTGCAGAGGCTAATTATTGGTTACGCCCTTTCGCTATATTGACCAGTGCGAGTATCAATCTTTATTTTATCACCAAGGTTAATAAAGAGCGGAACTTGGACGGTATAGCCAGTTGAAACGGTTGCTTCTTTAGAGGCGCCAGTTGCAGTGTTACCTTTTACAGCAGGCGCACATTCGGTAACTTCCATAATAACGTGATTTGGCAGGCCAATGGTGATTGGTTTGCCTTTAAAAAACACTAAGTTGACCGTCATATTATCAAGCAAAAAGTGGACTGCATCCCCTAAAACTTTTTGATCAACTACATACTGCTCATAATTAGGGTCCATGAAATGATAACCACTATTATCTGAGTAAAGAAATTGAACTTCTTTTTCCTCAACATCAGCGAGCTCTAATCTATCTCCAGAGCGAAAAGTAGGGTCTTTCATGTTGCCGCTGAGCAAGTTTCTCATTTTGGTGCGAACTACTGCAGAACCCTTACCCGGCTTGTAATGTTCAAAATCAACCAATTCATAAGGTTGACCATCAAAAATGAGTTTTAGACCTCGACGAAAATCGGATGTTGAAATCATGTGCCTAGTTCCTGATTTGAGAGCTCAAAGAAAATATAAAAAAGAGACCTTTGAATAATAACAGCAATGAAGGCTTATCTCAAGAGAGCTCCACGCAGAAATTCATCTTCAAATGCTCGTTTCCATGGCGTTAGAAATTAAAGTGCACTGATTTTTTAGGCAAACCAGCAAAAGAATTTCTATAGAAAGAAGGCGCTTGAAGTAGAGAACGAAAATAGT
>Ga0206960_1012_pt1 | contig 55714 bp, 52 predicted proteins | sample Alteio_BWOrgHeat_29_FD_153255 | JGI IMG/M metagenome (GOLD analysis project Ga0206960, IMG submission 153255) | Enriched cells from forest soil in Barre Woods Harvard Forest LTER site, Petersham, Massachusetts, United States -... | ecosystem: Environmental > Terrestrial > Soil > Temperate forest >... | reverse complement strand
CTTCCAAGAGCAAACCGTCGGCACCGACGGCGACGGCGGCGCGGGCCAGCGGGATGACCATATCGGCGCGGCCGGCAGCGTGGCTGGGGTCGACGAAGACCGGCAGATGCGTTTCCTTTTTCGCCACGGCGACCGCGCTCAAGTCGAGCGTGTTGCGGCAGGCGTGTTCGAAGGTGCGGATGCCGCGCTCGCAGAGGATGACCTTGCTGTTGCCATGCACGCAGATGTATTCGGCGGCGAGGAGCCATTCATCGACCAGGCCGGAGACGCCGCGTTTCAACAAGATGACCTTGCCGGAAGCGGCGGCGGCGGCAAGTAGAGGAACATTCTGCGCGTTGCGCGCGCCTATTTGCAGCACGTCCGCAAAAGACGCCACCAGCTCGACGTCCTGCGGCGAGAGGACCTCGGTGACGATCGGCAAGCCCGTGGCCGCGCGGGCTTGCTGGAGCAATTCCAAGCCCTCACGGCCCAAACCCTGGAAGTCGTACGGCGAGGTGCGGGGCTTGAAAGCGCCGCCACGGAAGAGCGTCGCGCCGTACGACTTCACCGCTTTCGCGGTTTCAATTGTCTGGGTGGCATTCTCGACCGAACACGGGCCGGCCACCACGTGGAAGGTGCCACCGCCGATTTTGAGCCCGGCCACGTCGAGCACGGAGTCGCCGACCTGAAATTCGCGGCTGACGAGTTTGTATTTCTTTTGGATCGGGGTGACGCTCTCGACCTGCGGGAAAACCACGAGCGATTCGAGGGTGTGATGGCTGCGCTCGTCGCCGATGCAAGCGACAACGGTCCGCTCGACGCCGCGGATCAGGCGCGGTTCGTAGTTAAACTTCTTCACGGCGTCGGCCACCTGTTGGATGTCCTGCTCGCTCGTTCCCGGTCTTAACACGATAATCATTCCTTTGCTCCTTCCACGTGCGATACGGTTTTTGGCAATAAAAAAACCGCCCCGCTTCCGCGGGACGGTTTGGTGTCAACGTTACTTACATCAACACGCGGCCCGCAGACAGGGCTGGCTAAAATAAAACCAGAACCAAGCCTGAACTGCGGCGCTGTGCTGAGAAATTGCCTTCATTTGCAGAATAAATGATAGCAGGCGGGCGGATGTTTGTCAATGGTAGTGATGAGCCGGTAAGGCCGTGTTTTTGTGCTTTTCTCGGGGTTTCATCAGGGGTTTAATGGGTTTCGCACACTTAACTGGTGTGAAGGGAATCAGTTCTCAACCGTCAGGAGGATGTATGAAAGTTATAGCCCTGCTTCCGATCTGTTTGTTCGTCGTGGGATGCGCGTCTGATCGACAGCCGTCCAAAGTAGGTCGCTCCGCGCCAAATTCCGAGGTAGCTGGTTCCACGCTCACCCCACTGGAGTTCGTCAGCCCGGAGGCTCGGGCAGCTATTCGACAGCTCCGCGTTGGCATGAGCGAGTTCGATGCGTACGCGATCATGATGCCCGTGTCTCAGACTTGGCACGAACAGCCGTCCTATACGGAGCCAGGCTCGGCAGAGTTGTATTTTGGGATCAGCCCGACGCAAGGGTTGCCGCTGCACGTTCGACTCTGGAAGATCGCGTCCATAGGCCCGTTAGTCCCAGCGGAACCACCCAAAGTACTCAACACGGCATTCGGAAACTTCAATTGAAGGCTGAGCCTAGCCCGTCGCTGGAGCCAACGGCGGTTGCGCCCTGGGTTCTGCTCTCGCGAGCTGGAACCCTGTTTCGGCGAAGCTGAGCTTTGACCAACATTGTGAGAAAAGCTTTCATGGCAACATGTGCCCTTGCTGTGCTAGCGACCGGAGCTTATCTCTTGCTGGCTCATACTCCCGTAGGAATGTTCCTGATTGTGTTCAAGCAAAATCCTGGTCGCTTCGACCGAAAGAGCTTGGATGGGCTTGCCGAGCGGGTTCGGCTCATGGGATTGATGCCGGGTGAGCAAAAGGAGTTCAGGGTGGACACCTTGTCAGACGCGAATTCGATTCGCCCTTTGAAGCCAGGGACAATTGTGGCTCGTGGACAAGGTATCGGTCACATGTGGGCGGAAGTGTCGAGAGATGGCAAGCTTAAGGTAGTGGTTGAGACTCGCGACCTGGGGCATGCGGGAGAGTACGGCTTCGCATATTCGGATGTGCCCTTGCTGCCCGAGCCGTTCGGCACTGGCGGTGCTTGGTTTTCGATTGACGTTCCAGGCCGTCTCAATTTGGTGCAACCGAGCATGAAGGTCGACGACCACTGGTGGAAAGTTGAGTATAACCTTGATTAAGCACCTAGCCCAGAGATGAAAATTCTTCGAGGCAAGGTTGAGAGTGGCGTTGGGGATTTCGGACGGTGGATCGAGAAACTCGAGGCGCATTACGAACGCAAGACGGGCATGAAGCTTTACCCGGGCACATTGAATATCCGCCTCACAGAGCCGTACACGATGCCGACGGGATGTGCTCGTTTGGAGGCCAGCGAGTACGGCGGTTCGGTGAGTGTGAGCATCGTGCCCTGCTGGATTCTCGGGCGGCGAGCCTTCATTCTGCGCACTGACAGTAACGAGGGCGGCGAAGGAAGACATCCGCGAACTGTGGTGGAGATTGCCAGCAACGTGAAGTTGCGCGATGAATACCATGTTGTGGATGGCGACGAAGTTTTCATCGAAGTCGAACGGTAGCCATTCGGTACGGTTGATGTAGTCTCGCCCCTTTTCTGTTCCGTGAAGCGACTTTCTTAAACCTATTTTTCCTCTGGCAATCGTATTCCGATAATGATATAGTCGGTGGCATGCGCTTTGAGAGGAAGAGAAAGGACGGGATGCCGCGACAAAACCGCGTGAGCCTACTTTCCAGGAACGCTTCCGCCGTCGCTCTTCGGGCTGTGACGGGCGAGACGAAGGTCGAGAGGACTGGAAGACATGTTTTTTACGAAACGAACCCCCCCCCAGTTAAGTGGCGTTATATGAATGCGTTAGAAATGCGGTGGGCGGAAACTGGCAAATCGATTCGCGGTGAGGTCCGCTTTTTGCCAAGGCTTCCGCCGATGCACCTCGTGCTTTGGCGGACAAGTCGGCTGGACTCGCTGCTGTACGCAGCTCGGATCCCTGTACGTTTCTGCGAAACGAACCCACCGGTTTTTGCGGAAGTTTATGATGCAACTTTCGCTACATACGGAAGTTATGGCGGAAATCGTCGGAAGAATTCGGTGGGTTCGTTTTGGAAAACGAACCCAAATCGAGGGGGTTTTGGTGGCTTACGCCCTGGCTTTCGTCGGTCGGCGGGGGTCGGTGCCGGGGCGGCCGAAGTAGCCGTTCCAGACGATTTCCAAGCCTTCGAGGGTCAACTTGACGGGGGTCTTGTGGAGGCGGCAGCGGTCGATCGCGCGGTCGATGAGGTCGCGCGGGTCGCAGGATTTGGCGATGCGGCCTTCCGCCTGGTATTTCTCGAGCAGGAACGCGACCATGCTTTCGTCCGGGGCCAGACCGCGCGAGCGGGCGTAGCGCAAAAAGATTTCCGTGAACGTCTCGGGGCTGGGGGCCTCGGCATTGAGGCGGTAGCCCATGCGGCGCATGAACGCCTCGTCTTCGAGGTCGGATTCGTCGAGGTTCGTGGCGAAGACCACGATCGCCTCGAAGGGCATCTGGATTTTCTTGCCGGTGCTCAAGGTGAGATAATCGACGCGATATTCCAGCGGGACGATCCAGCGATTCAGGAGTTCGGTCGCCGAGCAGCGTTGACGGCCGAGGTCATCCACCACCAGCACGCCGCCGTTGGACTTGATATGCAGGGGAGCTTCGTAGAAGCGTTGCGTCTCGGTGAAGGAGAGATCGAGGCTCTGCAGCGTCAACTCGCCGCCGGCCACGACAAGGGGCGGACGGACGCGGATCCAGCGGCGGTCGTAATTATCATTGGCGTGCTGGACGGGCACATGGTTGTGGCTGTCGAACATGCGGATGACCTGTCCATCGACTTCAATGGCGTAGGGGATCCAAACTTCCCCTGGAATCGCGTTGACCAGCGCGCGGGCGGTGGCGGTCTTGCCGTTGCCCGAGGGCCCCGTCAAAAACAGACTGCGGCCCGAGCCAACGACCAGGCCGAGGATTTCCTTGGCGTAGTCCGAGAGGATGAGGTTCGACATGGCCTGCTCAAGCGCCTGGTGCGAGGAGGGCGGGCGGTTACGGACCTGTTGCGTGATCATCTCGGTGTACGCTTTCAACGAGACGGGGGCGGGTCCGGCGTAGCTGCAAGTACTGATCAGACGGCGCAACGACTCCCAGCCATGGTCGAGCATCGCATAGCGATGGTTGTGCAACCCGACGACGCCCTTGGCTTCGATAAATTTTTCGTGGCACAGTCGTTGAAGGAGCGCCTCGGTGATCATCATGCCGAGACGGAGGCGCGTCGCGATGCTGAACGTGGTGCAATCGACATCGAGCGGAACAACCTTCAGCGCCAAATCCGCCAGGAAGCCGGGATTGACGTCCAGGTCCTCCAGTTTTTCCGGAAACGCGGGAACGAACCAGTCCGCGGGATTGGTGAACAACGGGGTGACGGATTCGGCGGAGGGCGCGGGTATGAAGGTATTCCCCAGATTCACCTCGTCGGTCGGTCCGTCGGGACGAGGACCATCAATGGAATCGGCTGGAGTTGCGGGCACAACTGCCTCGTCCGACTCCAATGCGACCGTCAATTCCTCAGGATGCTGAACGTTAACGTTGCCCATAAATACTGGCTCGGACACTGGAAAGCACGATTCAGGCCAGCACCTGCTGATTTGGGCTGTGAAACTGTTTGCGCAACAATGGATTCGGGACTTGCAAGGATTACAGGTGGTTTCTAGACTGAACCCATGAAAAACAAGGAGCTTCTCAAATTTGCCATGGTTTTGGTCGTTTGCACGGTAACGGTTGTGCCAGCTCAGGGCCAGGAGCAGACCGTCGCCCAGCAACTATCCATCCTCGACGAACGGATCAGCAAATTGCGCGCGGATGTGGATGCCCTGCAATTCAGCCAGCAGCAGCTCCAGCAGGACATTAAACAGATCCAGGGTCAAATGGATGAGGTCCGTCACGCGGGGCCCAGCGCCTCGGCGAACGATGTGCAGGCGCTCGAAGCGCGCGTCCAAAAACTCGATGCTGCTCGCGAGGCCGACAAGAAGGCGATCATCGATCAGCTCGCAAAGGAGCTTGCGGGAATGAGCGGCGCGCATGGCGGTAAGACGGCGACCCCACCCGCCACCGCAGCCACTGGTAGCGAGCATATCGTGGCCACAGGCGAAACGTTGACGTCGATTGCGAAGAGCACCGGAACCACCATCGCTGATTTGAGAAAAGCGAACAACCTGACGAGTGATTCCCTGAAAGTCGGCCAGAAGCTTGTTATTCCGAAATAACAATCGGGACATCGAACGGGAAAGGAAGACTTCCTCAGGAAGCCACTGCGGCGGGCGCACTACGCTGCTCCCACGGGCGATTGCGTCGGACTTCATTCGTCGCCGCGAGTTTCTCCGTGTCGACTTTAAGCCAGACGCTTTCCTCGCCGAGGATTCCCTCCACATCGCGCACGAATTGTTGAGTCGGCGCCACGGAGAAATGCTCATGCGCTTCGAGGAAGACCAGTTTGCCATCGGGATACATAAAACAGAACATGACCGGCACCTCGCCTTTGTGAGTCCGGAGAACCTCCTGGACGCGAGTGAGGGTCGAGTCCTCCGTGGTGCCTGCGGAGATGCGGATGTGGGCGGCTTTCGTAAACCTTTTCGGGACATCGGCCAGCGAAATGATCTGGTCCGCCACGATCTTCGGTTTGTCCTCGCGCAGGTTAACCATGCCACAGAGGAAGATGGCCGCATCGGCTTTCAAGATCGGAGCAAAACGGGCGTACGACTCCGGGAAAACCAGGACCTCCACCGCTCCATCAAGGTCTTCGAGCGTCATGATCGCCATCGGTTTACCCTGCTTCGTTGTCTTCGGCACCAGTTTGCTGATAATGCCGCCGATGCGCGCCACCTGCCCATCCTGAAGCTGCGGCAGTTTTCCGGACGAGGTCATTTCGTAGCGGGTCAAAATCTCGGCGTACTCGGTCAGCGGATGGCCCGTCACATAGAACCCCAGCAGCTCTTTCTCGAAAGCCAGTATTTCGCTGTCCGTCCACTCCACCGACGGAAGTTGGCCGGTCATTTTTTTCCGCGCATTCACCGGCTCCACGTCGAACAGCGCCGCCTGACCGCGCTCGCGATCACGCTGGACCGTGGCGGCGCGGCTCATCTGGTACTCGATCGCCGCAAAAACCTGGGCCCGAGGCTCGCCCAGGGAATCAAACGCCCCGCACTTCGCGAGGCATTCCAGAACCCTGCGATTGACGACCCGAAGATCGACGCGCGTGCAAAAGTCTTCAAAAGATGTGAATCGTCCACTCGCCTTACGCACATCGATGACATTCTTCACCGCGATTTCACCGGCGTTCTTAATCGCCGCGAGGCCGAAGCGAATCTTGCCGTCGCGCACGGTGAAGCGGACCCCACTCTCATTCACATCGGGCGCCTGCACCTCGATGCCCATGCGTTTGCACTCGTTGATGAAAAGCTGGATCTTGTCCGTATTGGCCAGTTCGTTGGACAGGAGCGCGGCCATGTACTCGACCGGGTAGTTGGCTTTCAGCCAGGCGGTCTGGTACGCCACGATGGCGTACGCCGCGCTGTGCGACTTGTTGAAACCATACCCGGCAAACTTCGCCAGCGTATCGAAAATTTGGTTGGCCTTGGGGCGGGGGATTTTGTTTTTCTCGTGGCAACCCTTGATGAAGGTCTCCCGTTGTTGCTCCATCTCCTCGGGTTTTTTCTTCCCCATCGCCCGCCGCAATACGTCGGCACCCCCGAGCGAGTAACCCGCGAGCATATTGGTGGCCTGCATGACCTGCTCCTGGTACACAAACACGCCGAACGTTTCCTTGAGGATCGAATCCAGCAGCGGATGATCGTACGCCACCTTGACCTTGCCGTGCTTGCGGTTGACGTAATCGTCGAGCATGTTCATCGGCCCGGGACGGAACAACGCAATGAGGGCGATGATGACATCGATGGAGTCGATGCCAATGCGGCGGCACAAGTCGCGCATCCCTTGAGATTCAAGCTGGAACACGCCAATGGTATTGGCCTTCGCCAGCATGTCGAACGTCTTCTTGTCCTCAAGCGGAATCTTTTCGATGTCAAGACGCCGCCCAGTGGTCTCCATGATGATATCGAGCGCGTCCTTGATGACCGTCAAAGTCTTCAACCCAAGGAAGTCCATCTTCAACAGCCCGAGGTCCCCCAATGGATTCATCGAATACTGCGTGACGATTTCATTCGAGTTCGTACCGGTGGTGAGCGGCACGATGTTCGTGAGCGGCTCCGCGCCGATCACCACACCGGCGGCATGTGTCGAAGCGTTGCGGGAAACTCCTTCGAGCGTGAACCCGTAATCGATCACGCGTTTGACGTTCGGTTCGTTCTGGTAGGCCGCCTTCAATTCCGGATTGATATCAATGGCCTTTTTCAGCGTCATCCCGATATCGGGCGGGATCATCTTCGCAATGCGGTCGCACTCGCTGTAGCTCAGACCCATCACACGGCCCACGTCGCGCACCACCATTTTCGCGCCGAGCGTGCCGAAGGTGATGATTTGCGCGACGCGATCGTCGCCGTACTTCTTGCGCACGTAATCAATGACTTCCGGGCGGCGGTTGTAGCAGAAATCCATGTCGATATCGGGCGGCGAGATGCGCTCGGGATTCAGGAAGCGCTCGAAAAGCAAATTGTAGCGGAGCGGATCGATGTCGGTGATCTTCAACAGGTACGCCACCACGCTGCCGGCCGCGCTGCCGCGGCCCGGGCCGACAGGAATCCCGTTGCTCCTGGCGAAATGCACGAAGTCCCAGACGATCAGGAAGTAACTGACGAAACCCGTCTTTTCCATGATCTTCAGCTCGAACTCTACGCGTTCGACAATCGATTTCTCGTGGTCGTCTTTCGGCTTTTTCCACTCAATGCCATAGCGGTCTTGCAATCCTTGCACACACAGGTGCCGCAGGTAATGCTCGCGCGTAAAACCGTCGGGCGGTTGATAGACAGGAAACCGAAGCTTGCCGAATTCCAGCAACAGATTGCATTTCTCGGCGACGGCCACGGTGTTCTTCAACGCGTCGGGCACCTCGGCGAACAACTCGTGCATCTCCTCGGGAGTCCGGAGGTAAAATTGCTCGGAGACATACCGCATGCGCTTCTCATCGGCGAGCAACGACTGCGTCTGCAAGCAGATCAGACAGTCGTGCGCCTCCCAATGTTGGCGCTCGACGTAATGCACGTCATTGGTTGCGACCAGCGGGAGGTTGAATTCCTTCGCCCACGGAATGAGCGTGCGGTTGACGGTGCGTTGTTCCTCGATGCCGTGGTTCTGCAGCTCTACATAGAAATCGCCGGGCGCAAAGATCTGCCGATAGTCGTCCAGCGAGGCCTTGGCCCGGTCGAGCTGGCCTTCCTTGATTTGAAAAGGGACCTCGCCTTTGAGGCAGGAAGTGAGGCCGATCAAACCCTGCGAATGCTTCGCGAGGATTTCCTTGTCGATGCGTGGCTTGTAGTAGAAACCGTCGAGATGCGCCGAGGAAACAAGCTGGACGAGGTTTTTGTAGCCGACTTCGTCCTTCGCCAGCAGGACCAGATGATACGCGGCGTCACGGGCGTTCGTGGACTTTTTTTCGAGGCGGCTACCTGGCGCGATATACGTCTCGCACCCAATGATGGGCTTCAACCCCTTCTCTTGCGCGGCTTTGTAGAACTCAATGGCACCGTACATGTTGCCATGATCAGTCACGGCCATGGCCGGCATCTTGCACTCATGGGCTTTGTCGACAACGTCGGAAATACGGCACGCTCCGTCGAGCAGGCTGTACTCGGTGTGCAAGTGAAGATGGACAAAATCAGAGTGTTTCATCAAACTCTCGGGCTCCGCTCCCTTCATTCTAAGGGGGGCGCTTATCGCAATCAAGACTTCTACGCGAGAATCATGAAAGGTAGGCGAGTTTATTCGACTACTGGCACCAATTCAGATCCCTGTCGCTCGTACAGACCAACAAAGAGGGTTGGCGAACTGCGGAGTACGCGGACAAAATGATGATGGGCATCCATCCACTGGCGAACCTCCTCGTCGAAGCCCTGATTTTTGAAATCGGGGTAAAGAACCAACCAAATTCGCCTGAAATCCGTAACATTCTGCGGCAAGTGCCCATCGCCAATAACCGCAAAGAGATGCGACAGCTTTTCAGACTGCCTCACCACACCTTCGACCACGCGATCGCCCAGATAGTATTGGAACGGCCGATAGGTGAATTGCGAGGAGTGGACGATAACGTCTCCGGCGCGGAATTCCCCGGCCACTTCGTGAGCACCTTCGCGGAGGTCGGATTTTATCCACGGATTGTCCGTGGAATAGTAGTTCCTCAACGCAAAAGTATTCGCCGAAACCAAAGCCATCACCATCAACGCACCTACCCAGCGCTCGATCCCATTCTCGGTCCGTCCCAGGGCGCACCCCATTAGCAAGACCAGGCCTGGCGTCGTGTAAACCAAGGTTCGCGGCAGGAAGAGGTTCTGCCGCAACGAAATCACTGATAACAAGATGATCGGCAGGCCGAACCACGGGATGAGAAGACAAGCCGTTTCACGGTTTTCGCGCTTGCGGCAAAGAATGCAGATGGCCGTGACCAATGCCATTATCGTCAGGAGAAAAGAAAGGGCGCGAGACCGCGTATCCCCCAGATAAGCCCCACTGAAAAGTGAGATAAATCCCAAAATCTGGCGCAACTCCAACGGTTGAATCCACGAGCGTCCCGTGACCCTGGTCGTCTGCCACCAGAGCAACGGTAGACAGGGAGCAAAAAGAAGTGCTACTGCGCATTGCGAGAGCACCCAGCAGCGAACGGTTCTCGGGTCTTTTCGACGACAGATGATCACAAACACATTTTGCGCCAGAACGGCGAAGATCGACGTGTATTGCAGATAGATGGCCAGTGTCGTGCAGACGATGTAAATTCTCCATGAATTTCCCCACCCCTCCCGCGTTCCCTTGAGGAGAAAGAGAAATGAGAGTGAGATTAGCAGCGTTTGCACGCTGTACATCCGAACCTCCTGCGAATACCAAACATGCAACGGCGACAGCCCCAAGAGTCCGGCACTCAATAGCCCAGCAACCGGTCCTCCCAACCGAGTGCCCAAGAAGTATACCGTAGCGACGGTCGCCACAGCGGTGAGCACCGATAACATTCGCGCCGCGGTCTCGCCGGCAAAAACAGATTGCCAGAAGTGCAGGACTAGATTGTACAGAGCGCTATGTACATCGTCGTGCGCCGCGTCGACGATCTCCGCCGGTGTCGCCCTGGCAACCAGTAATGAATTCGCCTCGTCAAACCACACGACACGCTCGCCGAGATGAAACAGACGCAACCCCAATGCCGCCGCCAGCACAAGGATGAGCAAGACGCCAGACCGTTTACAATCGACAGTCACAATTCAGCGAAACCTTAGGGAATCACACACCATCGTAGAACCACGAACACCCACAGTATCGCTCCCAGAACCAGCAGTCCGATTACCCACCAAAACCACTGCTTCTTCGTCCGCCGCGGCCCGCGCGCATCCCCGTCGCGACGCTTCCAATCATCGTAGTCGAACTCAGCGGGATCTTCGATACCCGTTCCATCATAGATTGTATCCGGGGACCAACCCGTCTTTTCGTCAGCACCGCATTCGGGACAAGCCAGGGCATTGCCGGGAACTGCGGCGCCGCACGCCGGGCAGATGAAATCATCGCGTGACATGGCGCAGCAACTCATCCACGCGTTTCTTCACGGCCTCATCCATTTTGATGATGGGCGGCCACGGACGCGTATTGGCCTCACCCTTGATCTTGTGTGTCGCATCAATGCCTAGCTTGCTCCCGAACCCCATGACCGGTGTGGCATGGTCGAGCACATCGGCGGGACCCTTGGTCAGGATGATATCGCGGTCCGGATCAATATTAGCGGTGAGGCGGAAGAGCACTTCGCTCGTGTTATGGACATCCACATCTTCGTCCACGACCACGATAACCTTGGTGAACATCATCTGCCCCATGCCCCAAAGCCCGTGCATCACCTTCATGGCGTGATACGGAAATTGTTTCTTGATCGAGACCACCACGAGATTGTGAAATACGCCCTCGGCAGGCAGCGCCATGTCCACGATCTCGTTGAAGTTCGTCTGGAATACCGGCAGGAAGATCCGCACGCTCGCCGTGCCCATGTAGAAATCTTCCATCGGCGGCATACCCACGATCGTGCTCGGGTAAACCGCGTCGCGCCGGTGGGTGATGCGCTCGATATGAAACTTCGGGTACGGTTCGGGCAGCGTATAATAGCCCGTGTGATCACCGAACGGGCCTTCGAGATCGAGATTCTCATCCGGGTCCACGTAGCCTTCCAATACAAAATCGCAGTCTGCCGGCACTTCCAGATCGTTCGTCCCGCACTTTACCATTTCAACCGATTTCTTGCGCAAGTACCCCGCCAACATCATTTCGTCAATGCCATCTGGCAGCGGCGCCGTCGCCGCAAAGGCGTATACGGGATCACCGCCGAGCGCCACGGCCACCGGCATCCGCTTCTTCAGTTCCTTGTACCGCCGCCAATGACGCGCCCCGGTTTTGTGCAGTTGCCAGTGCATGAAGGTCATACGCCTATCGATCACCTGCATCCGGTAGCAACCCACATTCCGCGCACTGGTGTCGGGATCGCGTGTGATGACCAGCGGCAGACAAATAAATCGCCCTGCATCCTGTGGCCAACACTTCTGGATCGGCAACGTGGCAAGATCAGGCGTTGGCTGGACAACTTCCTGGCACGGCCCTGACTTCACACTCTTCGGTTTCGCATGACGCAGTTCAAAAGCCGTGCCGAGGAGCGCTACGGCCTCCTTGAATGAGGTCGGCGGCTTCGCTTTAAGCAATCCTCCCAGTTCCTGCGCGATGTCATCGACCTTTTCGACGCCCAGGGCCAGCGCCATGCGTTTCGTCGAACCGTACGCGTTGATCAATAGTGGAAACTGCGCCCTTTTGCATTTTTCGAAAAACAATGCCTTCCCGCCCCCCGGCAGCTTCATCTCGCGATCCGCGATTTCAGTGATTTCGAGAACAGGATCGACTTCGACAGGAATCCGCTTCAGTTCCCCCGCCGCAGCCAACTTCTGAATGAAGTCGCGCAAAGAGTCGTAGGCCATGTGGGAACTGATAACACACGTGTGGGGACGGCGGAAAGCCGATAATCCGCAAGACGGTCGACAAAGATGCCAATGCTGTTAGCGCAGCGCAACCAGATCACGAGGCTCGCATGCGCCGCCTGACGAATCAGCTTACCGATGCCGGCGGAGTGTGTTTCTCGGATTCCGCCTTGTCACCAGGAATACAAATCCACAGTACCACATACAATAACAATCCACCGCCGAAAGCGAACAGAGAGAAGAGCAACGCAGCTCTCCACATCCAGGATGGAACCGGTGTAGCAGCACCCAATCCTCCACACACACCTCCAATCATTTTATCCTTGGAAGACCTCGTCATCATTTTCAGATTTTGCCAGGTGTTCATGGGTTACTCCGATGGGTTTACTGTTGCTCTGAAGCTGAACCTCAGACATCGAAAAATCAAGGCGTGAGTTGCAAGATGTATTTCAGCTCCGATTATATCGCGGAATCAGGAACGCCGTAAACGAGTCGTTCCATAGCGAGTCCGATCCTCAATACCTGCATCGAGAAAGGCACCCTGTCTCTCGGCGCATTTGTTGCATTGGCCGCAGTGGAGGCCTCGGCGCGGGGCAATACAAGAAAAGCTGAGGTGCAGCGGAAGGCCGAGACGATGGCCGCGATGGATGACTTCCTCCTTGGAGAGCGCGCGAAACGGCGAGATGACTTCGACACGTGAATCAAGCGCCCGACAGGCAACCGCTGCGAATTCTCGAAAAAACCTTGGTGTGGCATCGGGAAATGGATTGTGATTGAGAGAACCAACGGCAATCGTATCGATCTTGTTGAGCGCACAGAAGACAGCTGCTTTGGACAGGAGCAACAGGTTGCGTCCGGGCAGGTACACGGCTTCGTCGGGCGTCCGGGCGCGCGGCACCTTGCGGCCCGTGGTGCTCCAGTGTGCGCCGTAGAGACCACGGACAGGCAAGTCGAGAACCGTCAAGGACCCAACGCGGGGAATTTTGGCGGCGTGAAGAAACTTTCTCAGATGGCGCAACTCCGCCGTTTCCCACACAAGACCGTAGCGAATGAAGACGGGATGAACGTTGCGATACCGGCGCGCCAGCTCGGCGAGCATCACGCAACTGTCGAGACCACCGCTGGCAAGAGCACAGACGGTGCGCTTCACTTTCCTTGCCGCGCCGCTTCCTTTTCGGCGTCCAGTTTACGGCGCAACTTCTGGACTTGCGCGCGCAAGGTTTCTTCGAGTTTTTCCGCGCCTTCCAGGTCACCCACTGCGCGTGCTGCGGCGATCTTCGGGTTCAGTGATAATTCTTCCTCGGCGATTTTCGCGGAATAGACTCGATCAAGTTCCGCAAGTTTCGCCTTCTGTTGTGGCGTGAGTTTCTTGCCAGGCTCGCCGCCCATGCGTTCCAGCGCCAGTTCGTAGGCCGATTTAATCGCCATCGATCTTTACCTTCACGTCGTTGCCCTCGATCACACAGTCAAACTTTTCCACCTTCGCTGTCGGAATGACCGGCGATTGCCCCGAATTCACGTCAAACCGCCACCCGTGCCATGGGCAAGTCACGATCGAACCGTCCAAGGTCCCCTCGCCCAGTGGTCCACCGCGGTGCGGGCAGACGTTGTCAGTCGCGCAGAACTTTCCGCCCACATTATAGAGAGCCAGCTCGCGCTCCCCCACCGCCACGGTCTTGCATTCGCCCGGCTGCAGGTCACCAACCTCGGCCACTTTGATCAAATCACTCATGCGTTCTGCCATCCTCCCCCGTTGTTCATCATCTACCAGACTAGCGGATTTTCGTCACCTGTGCAACGGGCATCGACCCGCCTCGAAAGTATCAACTGGGCTTCTCAAATCACCGCTGGTATTCTCACCTGAAAGGGAAACGAAGCGGGGCGATGATTAGTATCCGCCAATTGTCGAAGCGATTTGGAGAACAGGAAGCTGTCCGGTCGATTGACCTGGAGATTCCCGCAGGCCAATTGGTGGGTTTGTTGGGACCCAATGGCGCCGGAAAATCCACCACCATCAAGATGCTGACAGGGATGTTGCTGCCCAGTTCAGGGACTGCAGAAGTGTTCGGATTCGACGTCGTGCGCCAGCCGTTGGAGGTGAAACAAGTCGTCGGCTACGTCCCGGAAAGTGGTGCGGTTTTCGAGTCACTCACTGGCTGGGAGTATCTCGAACTCGTGGCGGCGCTGTATCACATTCCCGACGACGACGCCCACGCCCGCATCCGTCGTTTTGGCCAGTTCTTCGAACTGGACGAGGAGACGTTGCGCGATAAACAACTGTCCGCCTATTCAAAAGGAATGCGGCAGAAGGTGGTGATCACCTCCGCTCTGTTGCACAATCCACAGGTCATCTTCTTCGACGAACCGCTCAACGGTCTCGATGCCAACGTCGCTCTCAGCGTCAAAACCCTGATCACCTCACTCGCGCGCGAAGGCAAAACGGTGGTTTTTTGTTCACATATCCTCGACGTCGTGGAGCGGATTTGCCAGCGCATCGTGATCCTGCATGAGGGACGGATCCTGGCGGACGGAACGCTGGCCGAGTTGCAACAGCGCTGCGGCGAGCAGTCCCTCGAACACATTTTCAATCAATTGACTGGCACACGCAACCTGCTGGCGCGCGCCGAGGAGTTTGCTCGTGGGCTCACCCAATGACCACTGTGGACACACCGAAACCTCGTCTGATTGATGGCGGGCAACTCCGCGCCTTGCTGCGGTGCTACTGGCGCCTCAGTACACGCGGCAAACTGGCCGGATCGATGCGCCGACGGCAAAGCGGCAAGCCGCGCGGGTTGTTGTTCATCGCGGCGATGTACATGCTCGTCGGGCTGACCACCAGCTTCTCGGTCTTTGCGCATATGAATGTCTTCACCTACGCCATGATCCTCCACAGCATGACGTTTCTCGTAGTGGGAATGGCGATCACCTCCGAATCAGGGGACATACTCTTCAGCGCAAACGAGTCGGACGTATTGCTTCACCGACCGATCCATTCACGAACGCTCCTACTGGCGAAAGGATTGAACCTGATTGGTTTGGCCTTGTTCCTGGCCGGCTCGCTGAATTTTTTCCCGACATTCTTCGGTTTGGCCGCGCCCGGAGCGCAGTGGTGGTTCCCGTTGACGCACGTCGTCTCCATCATCTTGCTCAGCATTTTCTGCTGCGCATCTGTCGTTTGCACTTACGGATTGATCGTCCGTTTTCTTGACCGCGAGAAATTCGACAATTTCGCCGCGTGGACGCAGGTCGCGATGTCATTTCTGTTCGTCGGCGGGTACCAACTGGTGCCACGGCTCATGCAACGCTTCGACGGACTGAACCTGGAGAATTCGCCGTTTCTGCTGCCGTTGCCGCCTGCATGGTTCGCCGCCGTGGACGCGGTCGGTACCATGCAACCGGTCCAACACTCGGTTTGGTGGCTCATGGTCATCGGGTTCGTGGCGACGGGCGCATTGACGTACTCCGCTATCGGCAAGCTGGCCCCCAGTTATGGGGAAGCGCTTGCCCGGCTCGGCGAGGCACGTCAGCGAACCGGCAAACCGAAGCCCGCGTCTCAACGAACATACCAGAGCCGCAATTCCTTTCTCCGTTGGTGGATGCCCGATCCCATTGAGCGGGCCTCGTTTTGCCTGGCAGCTGCGTACATGCGCCGCGACCGTGAAATCAAATTGCGGCTTTATCCCTCGCTCGGTTCATTCCTGGTCTTCCCGTTGATGGGGCTGTTGGACCGACGAACCGGGGCTTCCCCCTTCATCCCATTGTTGACGGTCTGGATGCTTGGCCAACTTCCCGTCATTGCGATGGAAACGCTACGGACTTCGTCACAAGCGGCCGCCGCTGATATTTTCGCCATCGCACCATTGGAGTCTGGCGCGCCCGTTTTCCTCGGTGTTCGCAAGGCGACGATCCTGTATCTCATGGTACCAGCCCTGTGCATTGCGACCGGCCTGCTCGCTCTCGTAATCCACAGCCGATCCGCGCTGTTTCTGGCCTTGCCCGGTCTGATCGCAATACCGATTGTGTCACTCCTCCCTGCCTGCGTGGGCACCTACCTTCCGTTGTCACGGTCACCGCAGGTCGGCACTCAAAGCGCGAAGAACACGACCTTGATGTTCGGCACGATGCTGACCATGGGAATCCTGGCGGGCATCTCCTACGTCGCATCGGAGGAGAATTTCCTGCCAATCCTGTTGCTGGTGGAAACTGCCGTTCTGGTGACTGTGTACTGGGCGCTCAAACGCCATATCCAGAACCGTCCGTTGCGTTGGGACTAACCTATCTGTCTGGATTGCCGCCCGCAGGGATTTCTCGTATGTTTGCGTCGTGACCACGCCTACATCGTCGAAATTTCAGGCCGCCCTGGAACAGTTTGACGCTGCCAACGCGCAGGATCCGCGTGGTGCGGAACTGCCGTACGCCCGGCGCCTCAGCGCCTGGGTCGAGCGCCTCGCGCCCAATGCCTCCGAAGAACTCCGCCTGGCGACGCGCGCCCAGCATATCTGCCGCTGGATGATTCCGCGCGAATCGTATCCGCCGGGACGCATCGGCTACTTGAAGTGGCGTGAGGATTTGAAACAATTCCACGCCCGAAAAGCCGGAGAGATTCTACGTGATCTCGGTTACGAGGAAACGACGGTAACACGCGTGCAGGACCTGATTCGCAAACGCAACTTCCCGCGTGATCCGGAAGGCCGCGTGCTCGAAGATGCGCTGTGCCTGGTGTTTTTGGAGATGCAATTCGCTGAAACAAGCGCCAAAACCGGCGACGAAAAAATGCTCGGCATTTTGCAAAAGACCTGGCGAAAAATGACGCCGCAGGCGCGCGACATCGCGCTGACTCTCCCGATGAGCCCGGCGCAGCGCGCACTTGTTGAGAAAGCGCTGGCAGGCTTCACCAGTTAGAGTAAAATGGCGCACATGGTTGCAGCCTCCGTATCCATCAGCACCAACGATCCGACCAATGCGAAAATCCTCGCGGTCTCCGAGGATCGACTGCAAGGCTTCCAGCGTGATCCGTTGGGAGAAATCGCCCGACAATCCGGCGTCGAATTGTCCGCGGTCATCGAACGCATCCAGGCGATGTTGCGCGCGGGGACGATTCGGCGCGTACGTCAAACGTTGCTGGCAACGAACCTTGCCCAGGGCGCGCTCGTGGCCTGGCAGGTGCCAGCCGAGAAACTCGAGACGGCCTTCGATTACATGTTCCAGCATGACCCGTTCAGCGGCCACGTCGTTATCCGGACGACCGATACGGTCACGGCCGGATCGAAATACCGATTGTGGACCACGGTGAAAGTCCCACAGGGTTTTTCGATGAAAAAACACTGCGAGTTCTTGTGTCAACAGACGGGCGCCGAAAAGTTCCTGTTGCTGCCAGCGAAAAAACTCTTTGCGCTGGGTGTCGGCCATGTGCGTCGCCGCGGACTCCGGCCCGGCAGTCGCGCCGAAGTTCCCGCCGAAGTCACGGATGTATCGGTCGTTACACTCGACGAGACGGAGTGGCGAGTCCTTGTCACATTGAAACGTGAATTTGCGCCGGAAGAACTCGTGTCCGACATCTGGGCCGCGCGAGCCGGGGAGGCGGCAGTGCCACTGGATGATTTTTTGAAAGTCGCGGAGAACCTGAACCGACGGAAAATCATCGGCCGTTTCTCGACATTTTTGGAACATGTCAAACCGGTCGCAAACGGTGAGGCGGTAACGCGATACAACGCCCTCTTTCACTGGGCCGTGCCGGCCGGGCGCGAAATTGAGTCGGGTCGTGAAGTGGGCCGACATCACATCATGACCCACGCTTACTGGCGCGAGGGAGGCTCCGAATTCCACCATGTTAATGTCATGGGCGTCGCCCACGGCACTGACAAAGCGGTGCTTCTCGCTCACAAGACCGCCATCGATGAACATCTCCAGGAAGCCGGCATCCCGGTTTCCTACACCAATGTCTTCTGGGGTGGTCGCAGCGAGATCAAACCGAGTGAGATTTCCCCCTTTGCCTACCGTGAGTGGTGCAAAGCCACTGGACTTGATCCGGGATGATGAAATGAAGATCGTATTCCTCGAACTTCACGATTGGGAAGAGAAATATTTACGCGGGCGATTGGATCAAGCGCACGAGTTGGTGATATTTCGCGAGGTGCTGGAAGACAAACATCTGGCACTGATCGCCGACACGGAGATTATCTCGCCGTTTATCTATTCGAAGCTGACCGCCATGCGGCTGGGCAAGTTGCCGAAATTAAAAATGATCGCTACGCGATCCACCGGATTCGACCATGTCGACGTCGCGGGATGCGCAAAGCAGGGGATCATCGTGTGCAATGTGCCATTTTATGGCGAGAACACAGTGGCAGAACACACGTTCGCATTAATCTTGGCACTATCAAGAAAAGTCCATGAGGCATTTGTCCGCGTGCGTGCTGGGAATTTCTCACTGGACGGCCTGCAAGGATTCGATCTCAAAGGAAAAACCATAGGCGTTATCGGTGCGGGCCGCATTGGATTGCATGTGATTCGCATCGCGCGCGGATTTGGGATGAAAGTGCTGGCCTTCGATGTAAAGCGGGACGATTTTTGGGCGGAAGTGCTCGGGTTTGAGTACGCCGAGTTGAACGAAGTGCTCGCCCATTCCGACATCCTCACGCTGCACGCGCCGTACAACCGTCACACACATCATCTCATCAATTGCGATAACATCCACCAGATCAAACGCGGTGCGATCCTGATCAACACAGCGCGAGGTGGGTTGGTGAATACAGACGCGCTGCTGCAGGCACTGGATCAAGGCATTCTCGCGGGCGCGGGTTTGGACGTGCTGGAAGGCGAGGAGTCGATCTATGAAGAAAGTGCGCTTCTGGGCGATGCAGTGAATCCCGAAAAATTGCGCGTCGCGATCCAAAACCACGTGATCCTGAAAAAGCCGAATGTGGTCTTCACGCCACACAACGCGTTTAACAGTCGGGAAGCATTGGAGCGGATTCTCGACACAACCACGGAAAATATCGCAGCGTTTGTTGCCGGCGCATCCAAGAACGTCGTACACTAGAGTCCGTCTATCCAGTGCGCCGACATGCCGGCCCCGGGCCAACCCGACGAGGTATTTGGTGAACGCAGCCACCCAACCGTCAACTTTGAAAAGGAACATTACCAATCCACTGGTTGTGGACGCTTTGATCCTCGTAGGTCTCGGACTGCTGGCAATGGCAGCATTCTACGTCACGCCTGAATTCGCAGCCAACCTACCACAAGACGGTGTCGATTTCGCGGTGCCGGCGGTGAATCTGCTCGAGCGCGGGCAGTATGTTCTCACGGCATTCGGTCATAGTTTTCCGCCGCAGCACCCGTTCGGCATGTCGTTGTTGCTGGTGCCGGTGTACGCCCTATGCGGCCACGCCCTGGGTAACGGCATTTATGCCATCCTGTTGTGCGCATTGGGCACGATTGCTCTCACATACTTTATCGGCGTAAAGCTTGGCGGACGATCGTGCGGGATTTTCGCGGCGTTGTTCTTGATTACGAACTACGGCTTTTGGCAGTACTCACAGAAGATCATGAGCGAGGTGCCATCGACGTTTTTCGCGACAGCCGCGCTGGCACTCTCACTTTCAATTCGTGATCGGAAGCGGCCTGCCTTGACATGCTTCGCAGGTGGAGTTGCCATCGGTTTCATGGTTGCCATTCGCTACGACAGTATCATGATGATGGCACCGGCGCTCCTGATGCTTTGGGAAGGCCCATGGACGGATCGCCTACGACGGGCGGCCTTCATTGTGCTTGGTCTGGCACCCTGGATCATCAGCTTGGCGATATATCACGAAATAAGATTTGGGAGTCCTTTGCGAACCGGCTATAGCTTGTACACTACCGGTTACAAGGATTCTGCTCACCCCATGTTTTCCACAAGGTACATCACGACATCCAGCTTTTTAAGGACGAGAGAAATTGAAGCGCGTTTCACCGGAATGGTCGAAGGTAACGGTTTCTTCTATGCCAAGTCGCTGTTGACCGAGACGGACACAACCCGCGTTCTCGGCCACCCACTGTATTGGCAGTTGCCGGGTCGTACGATCTATCAGGCTCTGGCGCTGTTCCGTACAGCCCTGGGGATTGTCGGCTTCCTGGCCTGCCTGCCTGCTTGGCGACCAAACTATTTCCGGCAACGATTTCTGCTATGGTCAGTAACGTCTCTGCTGGTGACCGTCAGCCTCTATTGGGTGTACTTCTGGCAAGAGGAACGATTCTTAATGCGGCTGGTCCCGTTGTTCTGTTTGGCCAATGGGATTGGTATTTCGGAGCTGTTTGCCCGATGGAACGCAAGGGCTGTTCGCGCAGCCCTGATCGTAATCCCTAGCGCTCTGATTGCGGTATTCGCGTTCTACAACTGGCAAATGGGGTTCCCGAATGGCAATGATTTGCATCTTTATGAAACGCTCACGCAAGCTGCGCGGCAGATGGAGTCCAATGCCGTCGTGGTGACAAATTTCGACCCTTTTCGGATCGACGCCTACCTGATCCACCACACCGAACGTCTTGCAGTGCCGCTGGTGCCCGACAAGGGTGTCTCCTTATTCATCAGTGGCACTTCGACCCAGACCTCCTTCCATCCATTCGTCGCATTGGAGCATCCCGAGCGTCTGCAAGAACTTCTCGATTCTGGAAGGCCAGTCTACTGGCTCATTAACAACCCGTGGTCAGGTCAGCCATTCTCCGAGTTCAATGCACTGCAGAAATCCTTTCGCTTGCGGGTGCTGGCCACCGCGAGCGTGAACGGAGGTGACGATCAGCCGTACTTCGGACGAATCCACGAGCTACCGAAAGAACATTGATACAGACGCTCCTGACCGCTACGGCACCGCGCTCTTCCAGATCGGCACTTTCTGCTTTAACTCGTCGATGATGAACTGCGCGGCGGCAAAGGCCTCACCGCGATGCGCCGCCTCCACACGGACCAGGAGTGATGCTTCGCCAACGCCAATGATGCCGAGGCGGTGGATCACCCGAATTTTTTTCAATTTCCACTTTTGGTGCGTCTCGGCGAGCAACTTGTGGAACTGGTGCTCGGCCATCTCGCGATGAGCCGTGTACTCCAGCGCTCGAATCGGTTTCCCATCCTCGATGTGTCGCACGACTCCCCAAAACGTCACCACCCCGCCCACCTCACCGTCGAATTTACCCAACGCCGCCTCAACTTCATCGATTGATTTATCGGTGAGAAGCAGTTCGTCCATGGACGGTTCACTCCCGCCTTGCAATGGAGGCATCAAGGACAACACATCGCCATCATGAAGCTGGTCGGATTTCGTGGCGAACTCCGTGCCAATCGCGAGGAGTATCGTCTTCTCGGTTTCTTTAAGTTGCGGAAACTGTACGTGGAGCTGCCCCAAGGCGTCGGCCACCATGGCGCCGTCGGGCAAATTGAGGGTCAACTCGTCTTGACCAACCCATTGATGCAGGAAACTGAAAAACTGAACGGTGATCTTCACAGCTTCGCCGCAATCGCCTCGGGACGCAGTGTGCCAACGTACGGCAAATTCCGGTAACGCTCACGGTAATCAAGCCCGTAGCCGACCACAAACTTGTTGGGAATGTGAAAGCCAACGTAATCCGCCTGGAAGTTCTCGCGGTGGGGAATGTCCTTTTCGAGGAATGTGCAGAACTTGACACTCCGCGGCTGCAACTTTTGGAGCATGGTGCGGATGTTCACGAGGGTGAGCCCCGTGTCGAGGATGTCGTCCACCACGAGCACATCGCGATCACGGACATCCAGCTTCAGCGCTTTGGTCAGGATCAACTCGCCCGTCGAACGGGTCTCGCCATGGTAGCTGGATACCCCAATATAATCAAGCCGCAGCTGCATCGGTAGTCGCCGCAGTAGGTCGGCAATAAACATCACGCTGCCGGTGAGGATCGCCACCAGTGTCAGGTCCTTTTCCGCATAATCCCGCTGGATCTCCATCGCCAGATCATCGAGCCGATGCCGAATCTGCTCTTCCGTCAGGAGAACCTCTTCCAAATCCTGCCGCATTGGGTGCATAATGGTTACAGTCTATCCCAAGTAGTTGCTGCAAAAAAGAAAAAGTGCGATGCAGAATGGCGGTTACCACGCAGACGGGCAACTGCACTACCCAATGAGCTACTGTGACCGTGGCCAGAACTATCCGAGAAAAAGTGAATCTGCGCACTTGACGGGGCTCGTCCGTAGGGGTATTTTCAACATGTCGGCAGAAAGTTGCCCAGGCTCCTTGTAGTTAACTACCCCGAATCACTGGCACTCAATCGGCTCACTATCTCCATGAATTCGGCCGCGAGAACTTGGTAATGAAACGCCTGATCAAGGTCGGGCTGACCGGTGGAATCGCTTCAGGGAAATCGATGACCCTCGACCACTGGCAGCAGACAGGTACAGCAGGCATTGACGCCGACGTGTTGGCGCACCAGGCCCTGATTCCCAGGACACCAACATGGGACAAAGTTGTGCGTACATTTGGATCGAAGATTTTGAACAAGGATGGGACGGTCAATCGCCCAAAGCTCGGCAAGATCGTGTTTGCCGACGAGAAAAAGCGCGGGGCACTAAACCGCATTATCCACCCGGCAGTCGAAAAAATGTGGACGGAGGCCATCGAAAAACTGGAGCGTGAAAACGTAGCCACCATCGTCGTTGTCGCAATCCCGCTGCTGTATGAAGTTGCAGTAGAAACAAAGTTTGATTGTGTTGTTGTGGTCGGATGCAGCGAGCCAACACAACTCGCGCGCTTGACAAAAAAGGGGTTGAGCAAATCGCAGGCGCAAGCCCGCATTCGCGCCCAGTGGCCTTTGCAAATGAAAATGGATCATGCTGATTTTGTAATTTGGAACGACGGCTGGTTGGAGGTGTTGCACCAACAGGCGAAGACGATTTGGGTAAATATCAAGGAGACTTACCATGCCCCGAGCAAAAACTAGCCCCGAAAAAATCGAGGCCGGCAAGAGTGACGAACCAAAGGCGATTGCAACCAGCGCTGCTGCCGAGGCAGCAACCAAACTGGATGAGGCGCAAAAAAGCGCTGGCGTCGCCCTGGCTATCGCCGAGAAGGATGAAGCGCCCGGCTCGCCCAATGAACTACCGCCCGGCACGACCTTGAACCTCGCCGATCTCCAGGCCATGAGCATGCCGCGCCTGCAGAAGATGGCGCGCGACGGCGGTGTGGAGACAGTCGCGGTACTCAAGAAGTACGAAATTATTTTTGAAATCCTCAAGAAGAACGCCGAACGCAACGGGGCGATGTTCGGTGAGGGCGTACTGGAGATTCTGCCCGACGGCTTCGGCTTTCTCCGCTCGCCGGCGTACAATTACCTCCCCTGCCCCGAAGACATCTACGTGTCGCCTTCACAGATTCGTCGTTTCGAACTGCAGACGGGCGACCTCGTGGCGGGCCAGGTGCGTCCGCCGAAGGACAAGGAGCGTTTCTTTGCGCTATTGAAGGTTGAGGCGGTCAACCGGGACAACCCCGATAAGGCCAAAGACAAGATCATGTTCGATAACCTCACTCCCTTCTTCCCCACCAGCCGTTTCATCCTCGAAACGAAATCGGAGGAGATCAACTCCCGCGTCATGGATCTTTTCACACCCATTGGCAAAGGCCAGCGTGGCCTTATCGTCGCACCGCCGCGCACAGGCAAGACCATACTCTTGCAGAAAATTGCCAATTCCATCATTACCAACAATCCCGAGGCGATCCTCATCGTGTTGTTGATCGATGAGCGCCCCGAGGAAGTCACCGACTTCAAACGCACCGTCAATGCTGAAATCATTAGTTCAACCTTCGACGAAGCGCCGGAACGTCATGCGCAGGTCGCCGAAATGGTGCTCGAAAAGGCCAAGCGCTTGGTTGAGCACAAGAAAGATGTTGTTATCTTGCTCGATTCAATCACGCGCCTCGCGCGCGCCTACAACACACTCCAGCCACACTCCGGGAAAATCCTCTCGGGCGGTGTGGACGCCAACGCGCTACACAAACCGAAACGTTTCTTCGGCGCGGCGCGCAACGTTGAGGAAGGCGGCTCGCTGACGATCATCGCCACCGCACTGGTGGAAACCGGTTCGCGCATGGATGAAGTCATCTTCGAAGAGTTTAAGGGCACAGGCAACATGGAATTGTGCCTCGACCGCCATCTCGTCGAAAAGCGCATCTTCCCCGCAATCAACGTCGAGCGGAGCGGCACGCGCAAGGAAGAGCTGCTCTACCATCCCGACGAATTGGACCGCATTTATATCCTACGGAAAGCGCTTGCCGGCGTGCCCCCCATCGAGGCGATGGAACTGGTTACCGAAAAATTGAAAAAAACCCGGTCCAACGCGGAGTTTCTGCTCGCGATGAAGTTCTAAGCGCGGCGGCCTCTGCCCATGCGCCACCGACTTCTTATCCGCTATCTTGTGGCGTCCTTACTAAGCTGCCTGCTTTGCGCTCGTGCCCGGGCGGAAGGAACCAATTCGTCACCTTCCAGTGCCACCTCGAAGAGCCGTGTCGTGCTCGTCCGTGATCCGAGTTCCGTAAGCAGTTTCACCGCCGACGCGACCAAGGTTCGCACTATGGTTGCGGTAGGTATCAATACGCTCACAGGCGAAATGGATGAGGCGGCGGCATGGCGCCACTTTGTTGGCAGCAACGACGTCGTTGGCATCAAGATCAATACCCAGGCCGGCCCGCTACAATCCACCCGGCGCTCCGTGGTGGAGGCGATTGCCCGGTGTTTGCGCGTGGCGGGTGTGGCCGCCACCAACATCTATGTGTTCGACCGTGATCCGATCCAGATGCGCGCCGCCGGCTACCTCAAGCCTGGCACAACCAATCAAATGCAGGAAGTGTCCATCATCGATGGAAGTGGCTGGGAACCGATCGCCTATTTCCAGGACAATCTCGCCGGCAAGCTGATCTGGGGCGACCTGCTTTTCGGCAAGGACCTGGACCCGGATCTCAGCAAACGCTCGCATCTGCCGAAGCTCGTGACCGAGACGATCACCAAGCTCATCAATGTCCCCGTGCTCCAGAACCACGACGCGTGCGGCTTGGCGGGCTGTCTCTACAATCTCTCCCTCGGCATGGTGGACAACACCCGCCGCTTCGAAACGGGTGGCCAGCGCGGCGACCCGATGATCGCGGAGATTTGCAACATGCCCGCGTTGCGCGGGAAACTCGTCCTGAACGTCATGGATGGATTGATCGCTGGCTACGCGGGCGGCTTGGGATTCAAGCCGCGGTTCTCCTGGAATTACGGCGCGCTCTACTTCAGTACCGACCCGGTCGCTATCGATACACTTTGCGTCGACGCCCTCGAAGGCAAAGGCCGCGAAGCCAGGGTTCCCCCGATCCGCCCGCTCGCCACCCATATCGCCACGGCCAACCACCTCGGCCTCGGTCAATCCAGCCCCGCGAACATCGACCTGTCCGAAACCAAGCCCTGACTACTTCGCCTTGGTGGCGGGCGGTTCTGATTTTTCTTCCGTCGCCGGCTTCTCCTCGGCCGCCGGGCTCTTGGCCTGCAATGCCTGCTTGGCGCCGTCAACGATGTCGGAGGCCGGCAGGATAATCGGCATCATGCCAAACACGTTGAGGTTGCTGAACATGAACCCGCTGGCCTGATCGGTCTGTGTTTTGGAGCTGCGTAAAAAGAGAACGCCCACGAGTTTGCCATTGAGTGAAAATACCGGCGAACCGAGCGCGTAACCCCACATGGATTGACCCAGCACATAAAATGTCCGCGGCCTGTCCACGATCGCCTCGATGCGCCCGACCGAAATCGCGGGCACGCGATTGGCCACCTGACTCAGGCGGTTCACCACGATCACCTCGTCAAGGATCTGCGCCTTCGCATCCTGTGCGAGGTCCACGAACGGCAGCGGCTTCGCCGGCTTGTCGGACGGACGCAGGAACGCCAAATCAAGGTCCTTGTCGCGCAAGACGACCTCCGCCGGAATTTCCGTGCCGTCTGTCAGCACAATCTTCACATCGGTCAACTCGCTCTCAAATTTAAACTGCGACATGTCGGCGCCGCGCGCGGCCATCGCCCGCGCATACGTATCTTTCATGGCGCTGCTCGGATCGGTGGTCGCCAACGAAACAACCGTCAAACCCGAAGGATCGATCACCGTGCCCGTCGTCTCGGTCTTCGACTCCGATTTCTGGTCGCGCCCGCCCATCGAAATGCTCTGCTTGATCGCCAGTTTCACCGTGACCACCGCCTGCTGGCATTTTACCAGGATCTCGCGACCGGATTTCGCCGCGTCGTCAGCCCGCGCGGATGACGTCGTCATTCCGCCAACCACTGCGAGCGCTATGGACAAAACCAACGTAGTGTGTCTTTTCATTCTAGCGATTTCCTTTCGCGATCTCCTTGTGCCCGTCCCAGTTTGGTTCCAATTCCAAAAAAACTGTATGAATCCCCCGCGCGACCCGCAACACGATCGTCTTCCGCTTCTCCGCCGCTACGCGTTTCATTTTCTCCTTCAACGACGCCACGTCTGTCACCGGCTCGCCATCGACCGCCGTGATGATGTCCCCATTGTTCAATCGTCCAATCGCCGCCCAGCCCCCGTCCTTGACTTCCGTGACCTGCGCGCCTGGCCGATCTTCCGACCATTCCTCGTGCATCTTATCGAAAAACGTCATGTCCCGCACCGTGAACTCAAAATCCTCATCGCGATACTTCTTCATCTCGCGTTCGAGTTTCGGCGAACGCACCAACTCCACCGGCAGACTCAATTTATCCGCGCCCCGCATCACCGTCAGCGTCGCGGTCGTGCCGATTTTGTATTGCCGCACCATCGTGTTCAAAATCTCCTCATCACCAGGCTGCGAAGCGGAAATGCTTTCGCCGTCGAGCGCCAAAATCAAATCCCCGACCTTCAACCCCGCTTTCTCCGCCGAGCTATTTGTGTACACTTGCGTCACCCGCACGCCGTTCAACCCCGGACTCCCCAGTTGCTCCGCCAAATCGCGCGCAATCGCCTGCGTCGCGACCGGCAGCCACGCTTTCTGCGCTTCCAGCCCCGGATCTTCGAGCTCCTGCAAGCCCACTTTCACCACCGTCAACAATTGCTCCGTCCCGCGTAAAAATCCAAGCCGCGTCGGCACGGGCTTGGTCTTGCCCGCGGTAATTTTGTCGGTGATCTCCATCATCTCCGCCACGTTGCGCACCGGCGTGCCGTTGATTTCCACCAGCACATCGGTTCCCTCGACTTGTGGCTTCGCGTCGTTGCACGCCCCACCGGGACGCACCGACGTCACGATCACCCCGTCGCGACTCTTCAGCTTCATCTCGCGTTCCGCCAACTCCGAAATGTTCCGCACCGTGATGCCCCATTGTTTCAATTCAAACGTCTTCGGCTGGCTCGGCTCGCGCTCGATCGTCCGCACCTTCAACGTCTTCTCCTTGCCGTCGCGTACCACCACCGCCTCAAACTCCTGCCCAATCGGCAAATCCGCCACCATCTGGTTTAAGAGCGGAATCTCCTCCGCGTAGCGCACGAATACAGGCTTCCCCGCCACCCGCACCAGCACGTCGCCCGACTCGAATCCCGCTTTCGCCGCCGGCGAATTTTCCACCACGCCGCCGACCAACACACCGCGATCATCCTTGTCCTCCTTCAACAACGGTTGGATCTCCACGCCCAACCAACTCCGGCTCACCTTGCCCTTCTCCATCAGCTGGTGCGCCACCGCCTGCGCAAGGTTGCCGGGAATCGCCCCGCTCAACCCGTAGCTGATCTCATTGATCCCAACCACCTGCCCTTTCAAATTCACCAACGGCCCGCCCGAGTTACCGGGATGAATGTCCGCGTCATGCCCGATCCAACGCACCAGTGAACCCACGTCCTCTCCGTCGAGCGTAAATCGCCCCGAAGCGAATGCCTCCGGCATCACCATTTTCACATTGCTCACGATTCCCAGCGTCACCGACTGCGACATTGCCAGCGGACTGCCCATCGCCAGCACCGACTCGCCCACCCGCAACAAATCCGAATTCCCAAATTCCACCGGAGTAAATACCCGCGCGCTCTCCGGCTTGAGTTTCACCACCGAAATGTCCGCCAGCGCGTCCGTCCCCACCAACTCCGCCGGCACTTCCTCGTTGCTCGGCAGGATCACCACGATCCGCGTCGCATGCCCGGCAACGTGATGGTTCGTGATTACGTCCCCTTCCTTCGTGATGATCACCCCGCTCCCGCTCGCCTCATACTTCACTTCGCGCCCCTGGTAATACTGCGTCGCCACCACCTGGATCCGCACCAGCGACGGCTTCACCCGCGCCACCGCCTCATCAATCGCCGCTCGCTGCGGATCCACCGCCTCCACCGCAAACGTTTTGACTGCAAATGTGGTGAAAAGCGAAACGACAACGGTGAGAAATAAAGACCGCCCGAATTGAAAAATCATCCGCCCACTATGCCAGAAGGAAGTGCGCACGTAAAGGAACGTGCGCCCCCGATGTTGTAGCCGCCTCGCTCTGTCGAGGCGTCGGATGCACGTGTCCCCCAAAGTTGTCACCCTGAGCGAAGTCGAAGGGTCTTGCCAGCCCACCACTGAGCTCGCGCAAAAGCGCAAATCCGTCTTGCTGCCCCCTCCATCTCCAAAAAAACGAACCCATTTGTCATTTTTCTGTAATTCGCACATTCCGCTTCCGTAGAAAGACTTACACCTAATTCTGCCCTCCTGAAATTCGGGTTCGTTTCGCAGAAAGCATGTTTTTCGACCCGCTCCTTCCCTCGAAAACCGAGTCCTCAATACACCGCCCTTCTTCCTTCTGCCTTCTGCCTTCTGCCTTCTCACTTCTCACTTCTCACTTCTACCTTTCCTCATGCCCCGATCATACCCCTTCCAAAGCTCCATGTCCAGAAAGAACTATCGCTTTACGATAGGCAGGCAGAAACTACTCTGCGGGCCAGATGTCTTCGTGGTCGAATCGCGTGGCGATGACTTGATGGTTTACGCCGAATCGCGGCGCTATCTTCTTGGCAATAAACTCGCGCATGCCTTCGATTTCCCGCCAGTGGGGTTCCGCGCTTCCCAACTGGCTGGTATGCTGATCATACTCGCGGACCAAAAGCTCACGCGGAACAAGGAATCGGCCCGCAAACTCGTTCGCTTGTATCTCCGCATTGGTGTAGTTCGAGGGTGCGGTGGCCCACTGCTTGAATTCTTCCACCGACCGGAACTCATTCGCCGCGATCTCCTCCCGGTGCAGCACAAAATGCCCGAACTCATGGGCAAACGAGAATCGCAACCGCCGCTCGATCCAGGGGCTTCCGCGTTCCCACGCCATATACGCGTCTTCGTCGGTGTAGAAACCGCTCAAGTCCGGCAGCAATGCCGCGTCGATCTTCTGGTCAGCGAAGAGATTCTCAATCGGGATGATGTCGAGCTTGAGAATGACCTCAGCGATGTAGATCACATCGATTGGGGGAATATGATGACCGCGAAGCTCGGTTGAATCGCGAAAGTCATCGGCGGCACGCCAAATAGCCGGCTTATCCCGATACTTTACCTTTTCGCTCATTCGGCGAATGCGCCTCTTTGACCTTCCGAATCAGTTCGTCCAACTCTTTCTCGCTCAACTCTGCGCCCCGGACCGTGCGGAAGAACGCGGGCAGTTTCTTGAGCAATTCCTCGTCATCCAGGACGTACTGCGGGATTTCCCCGCGCGCCATGTCCGCCAGATCCATGAACTCCTGCCATTGCGGGGTGCCAGCTCTCAGCCCCAACTGCCTGGCCCACCGGTCCAATGTTTTCTCGTCTCGCGGCGGCGCGATAATGCCGCGCTCCAGCTTGCTCCAATTGCTGGGGTCATGCCCATGATCGAGGCAAAACTGTCGCAACGTCTTCTTCTGCCCAATGCGCAAATCCTTCACGAGATCGCCAAAGTTCATATTTCTCTTTCCTTTGTGGTTGACATTACACCACATTGTGGTAGAAAGTCAACCACAGAAACTGGACACGAAATTCTCTCACTCGGATTGTAAGGCAGGCGGCCCGCCTGCCGTCGTGGGTCTCACACGAATTGTAACGCCCCCCCCGCCGCCGGTTTCTCTTCTCCTCTTCCCACGAGCGTGCTATCACTGAGAATAGAAACCGCATGACCGACAAAACCGACAAATTCTCGCGACGGCTGCTAGCCGTCGCCATCGCCATCAGCTTGGTCGTAGCAACGGTGACCGCGTCCATTTACGTCGTCTTCTATAAAATCCCCCACCAACTCGCCCATGTGGTGGCGGACAGTTTCCGTAGCGCTTTCAATTTCCAGCCACAGGTCAAAATCAACGACATTGTGGTCCTCGAACAATCCGTGCCCGTCGCCGAATTGGCCATGGAATCGAAGCGCGTGCTGGCGCAGCATGTCTATGAGTCAACCTGGGCCTACAGCACCAAGACCATGGAACTGTACGGCGTCTTCACCGCCAAAGCGGGTTTCGACCTGAAGCAGCCCTTCATTGTCCGCATCCAGAAATCCCCACCGAAACTTTTCATTCACCTGCCCGAACCGAAACTCCTCTCCCTCGAGATGGACAACTATCACATCCTCCGGGACGAGGACGGCTACTGGAATAAAATCGACGCGACCGAGCGCGAAGCCGCCATGGACCACCTCAAGACCAACGCGCGCCAAAAAGTGTTGGCCTCCCCCCTCCTCTCTGAAGCCAAAGCCGAACTCGAAAAACGCATCCAGGAAATTGCCGCCAAAACCGGCTATTCCGTCGAGTTTGAATACGCCACGCCCGCCAGCGCTACCCAGCGCAACCAGCAATAACAACTGGCTCAGTGTTGCGCCGGGGACGCACTCGTCGCGACCGAATTCATATTAGTGAGCGCATTCTTGACGGACTCGGGTAGCGCGTCCGCCTTCGCCAGGAGCAGGCTGACCTGCCACAACTGATCCTCTTTCAAGGAGCTGTGGAATCCAGGCATACCTGTCAGCCGAATCCCGTTTGCTACCTTCCAATAAGTCTCTCCCGGCTCATCGTCGGTCACACCTTTCCCCTTAAAAAGTTGGGGAGGAGGCGGGAACATCCCCGCCGCGATGAAGGTCTTCGATCCGCCGGGCAACCCGTGGCAGACCGCGCAATTCTCTTTGTAGAGCGCCACGCCCGCCGTCAAATTCGCCTCCGTTGCCTCGATGGGCGCGCTCTTCGGCATCTCTTTCGCCACCCGAGCGTCCAGCGCCTTATGCGCCAGCATCTTCTCGAACGGCATCGGCGGGTCCGAAGTCGCTACCGGGGCATAACCTCCGGCAAGATAGAAATAGACGCCAAGGGGAATGAGCAACGCGCCCACGATAAGTCCGACAAGAAACCCAAGTTTCATGAGAAGCCTCCGCCTTTCATTCTGTTACGATTCGTCAACCAATGCTCCCACAAGGAAATGGACTTCACCAGAACAAACCCATCACCCAGTCCTAAGACAGCTGTGTCGTAATATCCGATGCCGGCTATCGCGATGGCGGACGCTGATCACTTCGAAATGGAATTGCGAAGCATCAGCTTGTCGAACGCGGCTCGTTGTTCCGGCGTAGTGAGGTAGGGCTCCAATTGGGAAGTATCCTTTGACCATTCTCCGTTATGGGCGGCCCGATAGGCTTCCCACACCGGCTTCATCGTTTCTGTGATCTCCGAAAAAAGGAAATCTGTGGAACCCACACCGCCGCCCGGGCCGATTCCCCAGCGCGAATCAAAGACATCATCAACGGGTGCTTTCTGCGTAATGATCACATCTCCCCCCAAGCCCAGATTGGGAACCGTCTTTGCCGGCGCGATTTCCCAGCGTTGCAAAATGGCGTCATCGACCGGCGTGTCAAAATAGGACTGCAATTGACCGAGATCCGTGGGAACTTGCTTGCTGTTCGCTTGCATATACCCGGCCAGCGCCTTCTGCAACATGGTCGCAACCTTTCCTTCACCAGCGGCGCGGATTGCACTTAATGCGCGGCGATAGTCCACATCCGTGTTGAGTTCTCCTCTGGCAGCATTTAGCCAATCCTGTTCGGTCACGAGTTTAAGCTCTGGAATCTTTGCGTCAGGTGTTTTCTCCATCCGCTCCTTGAGCCGGGTGACGCGATCCAGCCAGGCCCGTGCCGTCACTTGCATTGTTCCACTATTCGTGTTCGCAGCGCTGGCGGCCTCCTTCTGCGCCAGATCCCCGCGCAGCTTGGCCAGGTCAGCGGAATCGTTTTTTAAAACCGCATTCTCGTCGGTCAAATGTGCCACCTGATTCGACGCGTCATCACGCTCGCCTTGCAACTGTTGAATTTGCCCGGTCAAAAGCGCTTGCTGCTCCTGGAGCGCTTGGACCTGATCGCCCAAGGTGGAAGCCCGGTGCGCTTCGTAAATTCCACTGCCCATGGCAGCAGCAATTGCGGCAGCAACGATGGTTTTTTGCAGTAGAGTCATGGTAATGGCCTTGGTAACAGTTGCGGTTGTGACGGCGACCGTGGTGGTTCCCGCCAGTGTGGCCGCGGCTGAAATCGTCGCCGCCAGCCCGGCCGGCGCGGCCTGCACGGCATGGGCCGAAATGACAACTCCCAATCCAGCCGCCCCGACAACTGCGCCGCGTTTGGAGAATAATTCTCGCAGTCGCTCCACGGCACGGCTCACGCGTTTCTGCGCGGCATCCTCGGAAATTCCTAGCGCGTCTCCAACTTCATGCAGGCTCTTGTTGTCAAAATAGCGTAGTAAGATGGCCGTCCGATCTTCTTCATCAAGGACTTCCATCGTTTCGTCCAATAGGGGTTCAATGCGCGTCCATTCCGAAGAAGCGGTATTCATGGCGGTCATTTCCATCGCGATTTGTTCCCGGGCCTGGCGGCGGGACTCGCTGCGCACGACGTCGATCGCCGTTCGGTACGCCACCCGGTACAGCCAGGCAGTGAGGATGGTGTCCGGCTTTAACACACCGGCGTCTCGCGCCAGGTCGATGAAAACAGATTGCGCTACTTCCTGGGCGAGCTGCGGCGACCGCACTTGCCGGAGCGCCACCGAATACACCAGGTTCAGATGACGATTGACCAACGTGGCAAATGCTTCGTTCGAGCGCCGCTGGGTGTACTGGGACAACAAACTCCAATCATCCGTTTTCATCTTCCATATATATATCGTCGCCGGCAGCAGGAATCCGACAAATAGCTGAGAAAGGAAAGAGAACAAGAACTGCGTACTTCCTGGCTACGGGTAGAAGCCCGCGGCAAGGTTTCCGTTTGGCCGCGAATGCCAACGGCGTGACGACCGCCTACCTCATCATTTCTCAGTCACCGCGCTCGCCACTCCCTCATCCGGCACCAGCGTCCATTCGCTGTCGGGATTGTAGGCCTTCATTGCCACCGCAATCTGGGAAGTCTTTTCAGCAAGATTTCGCTGATAAACTTTGCCATCCTCGTTGACGATAAAGGTCATGATGCCCGACTGGTCCCAATGCTCCGGATACGCCACCAGCGCGAATCCCCCCGTCAAGTTGCCGTGGCTCAGGTAATCCATTTTCCCGCCGGTCGCCGCCTTGCCCTGCCGGGTCAGGATCCGGAAATAATATCCATGAAACGGATGCGGACCGCCGCCCCGATGGCTGACATAACCCTCCGCATGAGCTTCCGCCACCAACGGCCCGAAGGGGCTGGCCGTTTCGTTCTCAGCCGCCGGCCAGTACAGGCCGTCTTTCTTACCGGGTGTGCTCTTGAATTTCAACGCGTACTTCACACCACCATTCGCGTCCGTATTCAAACTGGCGAACTGCCGCTGCGCCGTCACGTAAGCCCGGCAAACGCCGACCGCGTAGAGTTCATCCTTGCCGATGTGACGGTTGATGATCTCTTCCTTGCCCGCTGCCGTATCGAAATGCCATTGCCCGTCCGCTTTCACCAGCGGAATCGCCATCGGCCAGTCATTCGTACCAATCTCCAGGGTAACTTTGTCATCCCCCTCGTTCACCGGCTTGCAACTTTGCGCCATGGCGGCGGCGAACTTCTCCTCGTTGTTCGCGTCCTGCACTTTGTCGCCGGTCATAAGTTCGCGGAACTCCGGGCCGAAAATTTCGTTCAAGGCCGCGTTATCTTTGGCTGCCGTAGCCGCCTGCAACGCTTTGATCGCATCCTCCGGCGACGCGAATGTCTTTTGCGCAACTGCCGTCTCCTCATCCGCCGCCTGCAAGTTCGCGGAAAAAATTCCCAACAACGCAATTGCCAGGAATCCTGCCACACGTGAAAATTGGTTTGAAAGTTTCATAGATTTACCAGGTCTGTTTGTGGAATATATGCGGTTCATCGTCTTTCCCCCGGTCCGCCGCCAGCGTGCGGCGCGGAACGTGACGCCGGGTGCGCCACCGCGCGGCTCTCAGCTCCACGGTGACTGAAATCATGCACATCGCGCCCTCTTTCGTAACCGCCGCCGCCGAAAACATAGACATCGGGATCCGCCACCACCACCGCGCTGCCGCCGTAGCCTCCGCCTCCATCCACGTATCCCACACATCCCGTCAGGACTGCCACCAGCGCAACCGCCAGCCCAATCTTGATTCGGTCAACCGCACCGTTTGTTTTGTTCATAAAGATCTTCCCTTCGCGGACGAAATTAAAACCTGCGGCGGCCCTTGAACCACCATCAGGCGCGCGTTGATTGCCAACCGCATCATCGTTTCGGTCTGACCCGCCCCCCAGAGCTGGTACGCCTCCGTGATTAAGTCACAAAACTTTGACTCCTGTTTCTGTTCAGCTTTCATACCCTTAAGTAACTGTGGAACCTTTCTCGCCGCTATGGGGTATTCGCCCCACCCGGCGGCTAGGAGCAACTCCTGGTTATTATATTCTGACCGATATGGGTGTGGCCGGCGGCGACTCATTCGTGGAAGTCGGTATCGTGACCTCCGGCAGTAGTGGCGGAACCGGCGGATTGTTGGTCGGAGTCGATGCCGTGATCGGCGGCGGCGATTGGGCGGCTGCTTCCGAGGTCGCCGACGGCAGGCTGGACGTTTCCCCCTGTTGGCTGCATCCACTCAGGGACAAGCCAACAAGCATACTGGCTGTGACAATTTGGATCTTTCGTAGCAAGTTCATTCTCGTCCTTCCCTCCTTCAACCTGACACCAGTTTTCAATTGAGAACTAGGGAACTACGGAAACAAATATGGCCCGTCCGGCCAACTCCTTGCCGTTGAATTGGTCAACGGCTCTTCGCGTCCCCTCCTCCGTCTCCATCTCCACGAATCCGATTACTTTGGAGCTGCGTGTGGAACCATCGGCAACCACATCGCAGCTGATGACTCGCCCCACCCCCTCGAACAGTTTCTGCAAGTCAGCGTCCGTTGTGCAGGTAGGCAGGCGATGGACATGTAACATCTTGGGTATGTCGATTCTCCTTCATCCAGGCGAGAATCGGGAATTTGGTCATTCTGCGCCATGGGGTGTTCACCCCATACCGGGAGCACTTGTGCCCGTTCCGATTTAATCCATACGGCGCTGGTACCGCCCCGGCGGTTTCTCTTCTCCTCCTCTCAACTGCGTGCTATAAGCAACGCTCCCTTGGGAGAAAATACATGTCATTTGAAAGCGGTTCCGTTGCCACACGCCTGTTTTACGCCGTCAAAGGCTTGCCGAAAGACGCGGTCGAACGCTTCAGTCGCCACGAAGCGCCGCCGCTGAAAAGTCTCGGCTCACAATCCACGCAGGGTTGGGTCGGCGGCCGTCATCTGCTCGACGTGCCGATCACCGAGGAGAACGCCCACTACGGCGGCTATCTCCGCCTCGCCCTCGTGAAAGCCGAACGCAAAGTCCCGACTTCCCTCCTTCGCGCCGAATGCCTGCTGGAAGAAGTCGCCTACATGCAGGAAGAGGGCAAACCGTTCGTCGACCGCAAAGCCCGCAGCGATATCCGCAAGGAAGTCATGAACCGCCTTCTGCCCACGATGCCGCCGACGCTGAAAGGCATCCCGTTCATTTACGACGATCGCGACCGCATCCTCTACGCCGCCGCGCTCTCCGAAAGCCAACTCGACGCGTTCCTCATTCACTTCAAAGCCACTGTCGGTGTCGATCTCATTCCCATCGCAACCGGCACCGCCGCCGCCAAGCGCCGCAGTATCAATGTTGCCGACTGGAGCAAGACCAGTTTCTCGCCCGAAGTGCCCGACGCCGAGATGGAAGACACGCCCGGCCTCGATTTCCTCACCTGGCTCTGGTTCGCCTCGGAAGCCCGCGGCGGCGTCTTCAACACCAAGCAAGCCGGGGAATTCGCCATCGCCATCGAAGGCCCGCTGCTTTTCACCCGCGCCGGCGACGGCGCCCATGAAATCTCCCTGCGCAAAGGTCTGCCCACGGTCAGCGCCGAGGCCAAGACCGCCCTGCTCAGCGGCAAGAAACTCCGCCGTGCCAAACTCCTTCTATCTCGCTCCGACGAGAACTGGTCCAGCTCCTTCGACGCCGAGACGTTTGTTTTTCGGGGATTAAAATTGCCCGAACCCAAGGAGATGCTCGATCCCGCCTCCCGCTTCCAGGAGCGCGTCCAAAAGATCGCCGACTTCCGCGACCTCTTCTTCGAACTTTTCGATCTCTTCCTCGATGACCGTTGCGACACGAAAAAATGGTCAGCCACCAAAAAAGAAATCCACCAGTGGAGTGCCGACCGCGCCATGCGACGGTAATGACCGCTGCCGTCATATCACGGTGAAGTCGCTGCGGGCGGCGCGGGCTGGTCAGCCGACTTCACGGAAGCTCTTGTTGAGGTATCAAGAAGGTCGAAAAGCAAAGCGCCCTCTGGCTTGTCCGTTACCCCGAGCGCGGTTGTAGTGATCGGCTGCGCCACGAATTTTCCCGTTGCCGTCATCAAGGCAATCTTCGTACCCACGCGCTTGATCTTGAAGACATCGCTGCTGTGGCCCCGTCGTATCCCCAACTTGTTCTCCACCCAATAGCTGGGCTTACCGGTGCGTGGCGTGTAACGGATCCGGACTTCATGTCCGTCCGCCACCTCGCCTCCCGCAGTGTCCTCAAGCGTAAAGGTTTGCCGTCCTCCCAATTTGACTCCGGTTAAATCGAGGGCGTTGCTGGGGCTCGCGGTGACAAATTTGTTGGCGATCGTCCGGAACGCGACCGATATTTCGCCCCGGTACCGGCTTGCTTTCGGCCGGTACCGGGGTCTCCGCGGTGCTTTCCGCCGGCTCCTCGGACTCCACCTTGACCGCTGCCCATACTTGGCGGGTCGCCAGCAACGCCACGGCGGTGATAATGACAAAGGCAAAATTGGTTCGTTTCATTTTCGGGGACCTCGTGATAGTTATCAATCCCTTGTCTACGTCTCTCTTCCCTGCAAGTCAAGCCCGGCAAAGTAGCCTCAGCTGTGGGCCATTTTCATTTGCAGCCATGAAAAAGCGGCAGTATACGTACCACTATGAATACTAAATCCATTCGCATCAGCATCATCACATCCGTGCTGGCCTTGTCCCTGGTCGATGGCGTGAACTCGCACGCCCAGTCAGCACCTGCGGTACCTCCCGCGCCTGCCGTAGTCCCCGCAACTGCCATCACACAGTTGACCCAGGCCTATGCCGCACTCTCGGTAGCCGACCACGATTACAAAGGTCACCGTGCCGCAGCCATGAAACAAATTGAAGTCGCCGCAAAGGAAATGGGCGTCACTCTCGGTGGCAACGGCAAAGGACACGAGGTGCAGGTCACTTCCGACCAGCAACTCCAAACCGCTACCACCCTGCTCCAACAGGCCCGGCCCGGTCTGCCCCCGAAAGCCCAAAAGCACGTGGATAAGGCCCTCGAGGATCTGGCCGCCGCTCTTGCCATAAAGTAGGCAGAAGCCTCGCCGCCGATTCGGCGACCGCCGTTTCTACGGATGCGCTCGCGCTTCCGAATTCGGGAGCGCGAGCAGGATGTCTACTTCCTTGCCGATGTCCATACTGGCTGGATGTCCGGCAGTGACGATCTGGCCTTGGCCGTCAATGATGTAAGTGGTCGGCACGCCGTGCACCCGAAACGCAGTGGCCGATTTGCATTGCCAGCCACCGTCCCCGCCCCACGCATTGAAGGTGTTGGTCCAGCCGTGCTTGTCCACGTGGTCGCGCACGACCTTCATACTCTCGTCAATGCTCAACGGAACGATGGCGACCCGCTCCCGCCACTCGGGATGGGATTGCCGAAGGGTCTGCAACTTGGCCATCGGCTCCTGGCACGGACCGCACCACGTCGCCCAAAAATCCAGCACCACCACCTTGCCGCGCAAGTCGAATAGCTTCATCTTCTTTTCGCCGTCGAGCGTGGTGAATTCAATCTCGGGAACCGTGGTCCGCGGCGGCAGCGTGCCGTGTTCGGCAACGTAATCTTCGAATGCGATCTTGGCTGCGGTGTTCGTGTCCACGACACCCGTGGGCAGCTGATACCAGTGAACGTTCTCCATGACTTTCCAGTCATCCGCGAATCGCATGATTCGATCGGCGGCGAAAATGTATTCCCCGGACAAAGGGGTTTCACTTTTGGATTTGCCCTCGCTTTTCACGGCAAGTTTCAATTTGAACTGCGACCCCATCAGTCCAACCACCGATCCAGGAGCGCCTTGGGATTGCAGATGGTCGATTGTCGCTTCCTCGATCTGGATATCCGCCTTCTTTAAGTCAATGCCCGCGTCTTTCATCATCTGGACGGCGGAACGGGCGATGTCCATCTGTTGCTGCGCTTGCGTATTTAAATGATCGTCCAATTCCTTCCGCGAAGGCCCTTCGCGTCCACCCTGTTGATACATGCTCCAAACCAGGTCGCTGGTGACGTAGGCTTCGTTCTTGAACGTATTGGTGTCGCGTTCGCGGATGAAATGAACCAGCGCGTCGCCAAGCTTCAGCAGCGCCGGATCATCCTGGCCGGTAATGCCCTTATATGTCGCCGCCTTTTCGAGGATCGTCATTTCACGAACGGTTTTGGCATCGGCGATGTTTGACGGGAAGGAGACCCACCGGACGCCTTCATAGGAACGCCAGCCGCCGGGAAACTCGATCAGACCGCGTATGGCGACCTTGAAATCGCCCTTGGCCGGTTCGTTGGTGCCCGCATCGGCGGTCAGGATGATTTCCACGTTTCCCAAAAAGGGTAAGGTTTCGTTTTCGGCCATGATGCCCTGATAGTGGGTGGTTCCCACATGCTCGGTCGGGAAGATTTGGGCGCGGAGGCTGCTGTTGGAAAAGTTCACGTGCAAGGAGTCAGCCCGGGCCAGGAGTTGTTTGGCACTCTGTTCAATTTTCTGGCGCTGGTATTCGGCGGATTGCCGGATGCCGGCCAACGGGTCCAGGTTCTGGCCTGCCGCATTGGTAGAGAGGACCGACTGCCAATCTTCGACGGTGGGTGTCAATTCCGTGGCGAACCGTGCTATGTCGCGGCTTTGCAGCAATTCGATCACGGCCCTGCTCACCGCCGAGAGATCCTCGTTGGTCCCGGTGTCGCCCCCGGCTGCTGTCGCCGGTGGCACGAAGATGCACAGGAGCATGGCCGCCAGTAGGCACGCCACCCAGTTTGAAATGAAATCCGCTGTACGCTTGATGTTTTTCATCGCTCAATAATCCAAGTTGGCGCCAAAGTCGGGGATGGCGCCTTGTTTGACGGTGGTGGTCCACTCCGTAAGCCGTGGTTGGTATCGCCAGAACTTCGCGCACAGGTCGAAGTATTCGAGGACCACTTCCGTCTGGCCTTTCTCCAGCAATTCCTTCGCGAGCGTCATATTAGGCCCGAAGGAATTCAGCTGCGGCGAGCCGGATGTCTTTCCCGCCTCAACCAGGTAGTGTTTGGCCTGCTCGACGTCCCCCGCTTTCAATGCCAGCCGACCCAGAATGAGATTGCCAAAAAAGATGTCGTTGCCTCGGTTCCAGCCTTTTTGCTGCAATGGCGCCTCTTGCAACATCTTTTCGGCATACAACCGGGCTTTGTTGGTTTCACCCACTTCGAAAGCGGTCTTGGCGAGGTCGTCGAGGAGATAGGATCTGTAAGCCTCGGGCGTCAGGGCGTAGGCCCGCTCGTATTGATCAAGCGCGGCAGCAGTGGCGCGCTTCGCTTCCTCCGTGGTCTTCTTCCTAACTCGCAGAAGATAAAGATGCCCGAGCGCGTTGGGCCATTCCGGGTTCTGGGGTTCGAGCGCCGAGCCTTTTTTCAGCAGCTCTTCGGCAAGAGCGGGATCATGCAGCAAGAAGTAGTTGGCGGCGTTGCGCAAGACCGGCGCTTCGTTCGTGCGAACAGAAACCTGCTGCTTCCACAGCGCGGCGCCTGCTTGATAAGCCGATGGATTGGAGTTGGCGTCGAACTGCGCGTACGGCAGGCCGGCAAGCCGGGCTTCAGGGTGATGTTCGATCACCCAGAGCACCTCTCGTTCAGCGATGCCGTCGATCCACTCGGAGCGTAGGTGCCGGCTGGAGTAATAGCCAAGGAGCTTCGCGCGAATCGAGAGGTCGTCGGGCTTGTGCTTCAGCGTCTCTTCGAGTTGCTGCGCGTCTTCCACCGAGAGCTTCATTCCCTCCAACGCATCGCGGTCGGCATCCGAATTGCCTGCCGCCACGGCGCCCTTCTGGAACAGACCAATTACTGCGAGTGCAACGAGAAAAAACCGGCGCATAGAGCGGATGACGTTCATCCCGGGAACGATTCTAAACCACGCGAATGAGGTTACAACGTTTCTTTTATTGCTGGTACAAAACCATCCCGGACTTGTACCGCACACGGACCGTGCCTTCCGCGACCCGCTCCCCTTTCACCGCGCCGTCGGCGTCGAGCGCGACGTGCCACGCGCCGGTGGGCAACGCAAAATCATAGCTCGCGGCATCGTCGCTATTGGCAATCACACAGACGTGTTTCCACGGCTCACCCGTCAAATCGCCTGGATCGATCGTGAACATCACCGTGCCGGGGTTGGTCGTGTCATGGAACTTGAGCCACGCGGCGATCTGTTCCTTGGAACGCAGGCGAAAAGCAGGGTGCGCCTTGCGCAACGCGATCAGGTCACGTGTGTAGGTGAAGAGATCGTAATTCTTCTTCTTCAGCGACCAATCTACCTCGTTGATGTTATCGGGCGCGTTATAACTGTTGTCGTTGCCAAATTTCGTCCTGGCAAATTCCTCGCCGCCATGCAGGAACGGCACTCCCTGCGACGTGAGCAACATCAGGTAACCCAGTTTCATCATCTCCTTTATCTCTGCCTCCGTGGCGGCCGGCTTGGAGAGCTTCAGTTTGTCCCAGACGACCAGGTTGTCGTGGCAACTGAGAAAATTAATGGCCTGCGCCGGGGTCGGCGCCCAATCCCGCCAATTCCCCTCGATCGCGCGCTTCACATTGTTGATCCCGGAACCGCTCTGGATAAAGGCGCTCTTGTTGTTGTCGAAATGGTAACCGACGAATGCGTCGCGGATATTGTCATTGAACCCGCCGAGATGCGTGCCACGGACATTCTCCTTGTTCGTCGGTTTCAGTGGAGGCCGCATCGTGCCACCACCCCACGCTTCGCCGTAGAGAACGATGTGCGGGTTGATTGCGCGCAGCTCCCGTTCAACCTCCTTCATCGTGTCCAGATCAATCAACGCCATGATATCGAACCGATACCCGTCAACGCCGTACTCCTGCGTCCAATATTTCAACGTATCAAGAATGTATTTGCGGGCCATCGGCGCCTCGCTGCAAAAATCGTTGCCGCACCCCGAACCGTTGCAAAGCCGGCCGTCGGGCTGGTAGCGATAATAATAGTGCGGGACAAGCGCATTGAACGACGTCGAGTTTGCCGTGTGGTTGTAGACCACGTCCAGAATCACGCCGATGCCGCGCTCATGCAGTGCGGAAATCAGCTGCTTCAACTCGCGGATGCGGCTCTCATTATTAATGCCCGTCGCGTACCAGCCTTCGGGCGTGTTATAGGCGCTGGTCACGTAACCCCAATTATAATTCGTGCTCGCCTCGTCGTTCTCAAAATCCTGCACTGGCAGCAACTGCACGTGCGTCACCCCCAACTCCGTGAGACTGTCCAACCCCGTCTTGATCGCCGCGTCCCCGGGTAAATGCGTGCCCGATTCCGTAAACCCAAGATACTTGCCCTTGTGCTCCACCCCCGAGTTCTTCGCGATGGTGAAATCGCGCACGTGCATTTCGTACACCACCATGTCCACCGGCGAATCGAGCGCCGGCCCTATTTTCGTCTTCTCCCAACCCGGCGGATTCGTCTTCGACAAATCCGTGATCCGCGCGCGCGCGCTGCTGTTCACAGCGTTGATGCAATAAATGTCGAGTGCCTCCCGGCCCGGCGTAAAACCGTCGCCCTCGGGTTTGTAGAGATAAAACTTCCCTTCCAGATTCCCCGCCACCTTTCCTTCCCAGATGCCCTTCCCGGTCACGTGCATTGGGTGCGCCGAGCGACCTTTGTAGTCCGTCGCCTGGTCATAAATGATTACCTGCATCGCGCGTGCGGTGGGCGCAAAAACACGAAACGTCATCCCCTCGGCCGTGTACGTTGCTCCCAGCACAGCCGCCCCATCATAAAACAGGTTCGTGTCCGTCAGGATGGCTCGCGGCAGCGCACGCACACTGGTGCCGAAACCGTCCACATTCACCTCGTAAGCGCGTCGCACGATGTCCAGCGGCGTGCTGAGGGTCAATTCGACATCGTTCGCCGTTCCCTTCCCGTTGTGCGAAAGTAGTCGCGTCGCTGTGGGAGTTTGCCTTCCTTTCTCGTCGTCGGTGATGGTGATCTTGTCCGGTGTCACGTCGCTTTGCTCCACCAGTCGCGACATCCCCAGCACAATCCGATTCGGCGCGTCGATGGAGGCGCTGACCACGCGCGAACTTATGTCCGGCGGCTGCGCCCACGCGCGGTTCTCGCCGCCGACCAGGTAAACGTCATGCCCCATGTCTGGCGTCCAGAATTTGTCGTCACCGTCCTTGCGGTTCCAATCACCCGCCAGCCGCGCAAGTACGCCAATCTTGTCCGAGTCGCCTTTCTCGCCGTAGTCAGCGCGGTCGAGTTGCAAGATCGGCCCATACTCGTCGCGGCCCACTTCAAAAATCTCGTTCTGTTCGGGCGTGCGCTTGTCATGCGCGTCCCATGTCCAGACGCCGACATTGTCATAATCCTCGTCGTACCGATGATAATGGACCGTGATAAGGTTCTCCGCTTTCGAGAGTTTGCGCTCCTTCCAAGCCGATGGATCGGTCAACGTCTTCGCCGATGAGGTCCTCTGCAGGGCCCACTTCTCATGGACGAACCAATCGCCGTAGCTCGGATAGCAGGACTCCAACCCATCCTGGTTGATTGTCAGCCAGAGTTCATACTCGCCATCCGTCAGCGTTTGCGTCGCCTCCATGGCCTCAATCTTCACCGTCGCATTTCCGCTGGACGGAATCAGCACCTGGCCGCGCGCGACAATCCGCCCATCGCGCTTCAACCCCGCGAATATCTTTCGCCCAGCATTCCCCGGCGGCGGCGCGACCTCCACGGTGGCAACCGCGTCCCCCTTGGGCTGCGGCGGCGGGAATAGCACCAGCTTGTCCACGGCGCCGACGGGTTCGCAAGAAAGCACGACGAGGACGATCAATAGCAAAAGCGCTTTAACACATCGGTTGGAAGAGAAAGTTTGTTCGTTCACAATGGAGTTCCTTCAATGACGACCACCGTCTACACCACCCGTGCGTACACCACCAAGAATACCAGCACCAACCCGCACAGCAATACTACCCCATTCAACTGCACGCTCAATCGGTGGAGCCCCTTCCATTCCCGGTCCAGTGCTTCATCCGGCGGTTTCCCGGAGGATTCAAACATCGCGCGGCGATCACGCAGCGCATTCATGTGCGGCATGACTCCCTGGCGCAGCCACAAATCCGTCCCGCCCATGCCTGCCACCAACAGCAAACTCAGGATCGCCGGCCACCGGCTATAGGCGCGGTCAGCCAATAGCAGCCCGAGGCAGACAATGCTCACCGCCGCGCAAATGATGCCGATCAGGTAGTACTTCGAGAAAATCCGTCGGATCAGCGCCGCCGCGTCCTCCGGTTTCAGTGTCTTGAATACCGTCGGTGCCACCACAAAACTAAAAAACACAATGCTGCCGATCCACACCGCCAGCGTCACCAGATAAAACCATTTCACGCCCTGTGTCATCGCGACGCCACCGTAACAACGGCCTGCGGTCGAAGTCAAAACAATCTCCTTTACAAGCCACCGGCCGCCGTTACGCTTCCCTCCATGCGTGAGACGGACAAACTCCGTTGCGGCATTCTGGGCACGGGCTGGATGCTCGGCAAATATGCCCAGGCCATCCCGTTGATTGATGACGCAATCCTGCTGGCCGTCGCCAGCCGCGATGCGGAACGAGCACGGGCCGCCGCCAGCCAGCGCAACATCCCGCGCGCCCATCCGAGTTACGAATCTCTTATCAACGATCCCGAGATCGACATTGTCATCAACGCCCTGCACAACGGGCTGCATTGTGAGTGGACCGTGCGCGCACTCGCGGCGGGCAAGCACGTTCTCTGCGAAAAACCTCTCGCCTGCTCCAGCACCGAGGTCGACAAAATGTTTACGGCAGCGCACACGAGCCGACGCTGGCTGCTGGAAGGTTTCATGTATCGGTTTCATCCGCAGATGGCGGAAGCCAAACGCCGGATCGCCGCAGGCGAAATCGGCCGCATCCTGTACATCCGTTCCCATCGCGCCGCCGGGGGACGGGGGCGCGAGAATCCACGCTTCTGGCGCGACGCGGGTGGCGGTGCGCTGATGGATATCGGCTGTTACAGCGTAAATTTTTCCCGCTTCTTCGCCGGCGCCGAGCCGCAGCGCGTCGAAGCCAACGCGCATTTCGACGAGCAAACCGGCGTGGATCTGACGTTAAGTGGAAGTCTCCACTTTGGCGGCGGTGTCTCGGCCCAGTTCGTGTGCAGCATGGAAGCCGAACCTTCCTACGCCGCTGAAATTATCGGGACCGAAGGCCGCCTGCTGATTCCCAATCCGTGGTCCCCGCCACAGTGGCCAGCCGACGTGCAACTCACGCGCCAGGGCAAAACGGAAATCATCCGCATTGAAATGCCCGATGCCCCTCCACATATCCTCGCACCCTTCGCCCTGGAGCTAAAACACTTTTGCCGCTGTGTCCGTGAGAATCGCGCGCCGCAGTTCCCGGTTGGTATCGATGCGGAGCAGGATTCACGCGGCAACATGCGCGTGTTGGAGGCGCTGCTGGAATTGGCCCGCGCTACTGGACCGGCCGCTGGGCCAAGATGAGATCGCGGACAGCCTTCGGATTGGGAATCCCTTCGATCTCCTCATCCGGATCAATAGTGGCCGCCGTGGAAATGGTCAGGTCGCCGATACCAACCAGCCTTGCCATGATCCCTTGGTCAATCTCCACCGAACGGATGTCCCGCGCATCAAATTCCCGGTAGGATTTGGCAAACAGCCCGCGTTCCAACGTGACGCGGCCCGGATAGACGCGCAGTTTCAACGAAGCCCGTCGGGCCCACGCCACAATCCACGGGATAATCAGCCAGAAAAAAAACAATAACCAGAAATACTGCCACCACGACGGTCGCACCTCCGCCAGCACCGTATCCGGCGCGGGTTTCGATTGCGCCGCCACTTTCGCTGCTACGGGAAATCCGCAGGAGGGGCACGCCGGTGCCTCCATCGAAACTGGATTCCCGCACTCCGGACAGTTGACTAGCGCCATGGCATTATCTCCACGCCACATCCTAGGTCGCGTGGCGAAAGCCTGTCAAGGTCGGTCAACGCACAGATCGAAGATGCGCTCCAGAACAATCCTTCTCACGCTCCCGCTTTTCGAGTCGCCGCTGTTCGTTTAAGGATTTGCAGAAATGTCCTGGCAAATGTCAGGGTACGTCCCTGCTGTTCCTCGCGGGCTTCGCACTCATTCTTGAAGTCGGGTCCTGGTTTTAGATCCGGCCAATCCTTTCCCACTAACTCCGCCACTTGCTCCGCGTCGCCGAGCCGAAAGAATACAGCATGCGGCGGTTGCTGCTCGCGATGCACCGGGATGTCGGACACGTACATCCGCTTGCCCAACGCCCGCGCATCTTCAACCAGCGCGCTCCAACCCTCAAACTGTGAAGGCTGGATCACCGCCACGGCACGCCGCAGCAACTGAATCTCCTGGCTTCGTGGCAGTAATCCGAGAATACGCACGTGCGCATCGAGCCCATGCTGCCGAAGAAAACCCTGTAGTTTGGCAAAGTGATCGGGATTGCGGAAATCATTCGTGCGACCCGTGCTTACGAGACAGATGTCGGAAATACCTTTGTCACGAAGAATGCGAATGGCCTCAAACAACACGTCGTGGTTCTTGTGAACCCAATATTGACACGGAAAAATCAGAAACTTCTCAGGCAGGTCGAACTGGGCAGCCACGTCCGCGGGCTCTTCCTCGAACCATTTACCGTCTATGACCGAGACGAACGGCAACACGCTGGCGCGCAACGGCTCCGTCGGAAACCATCTCCTCAAATCACGGTGTGCATCCTCACTGCTGACCACGATATGCCACGCGTCGTTTACAATTTCCTGGAAACGCCTGTCCCGTCGGCGGATCTCCTCCTCGGGGAAAAAATGCGGAAGGCGCTTGTGTTGAAAATCCGGAATCCATCCAATCCAGGGTATCGGGAATTCACGACCCAGTGAATCGAGTACCGGGAATGTAACCGTCGCTCTCGCACGTGTCACCGCTGCTTCCAGGCTGCGCGGCCATTTTCCATGACGAAGACCCCTCTTTGCCCCGCGTAATTTATCGGCGATGGAGTCCGTCGCCCGAAACGCAAACCAGTGCGCATTCAAACCTGCGCCCGATTCGTTCAGATCCGTCCGGTTGGAGGTGTGCGGTGCTATCTGGGAGATGGCGATACGTTCTCCATCCGGTAACAGCTGCAAGGCCCCGATCAGGTTGGCAATGTAAATCCTCCCGGCAATCCATTCTGTCCCGCCCAGTGTGAGCACCGCGACCGACAGGGCCGCGTCGTTCTGCTTCCCGGAACGACTCAGAGTTCTCGGGTGCGCGCTATGTGCCACGGCTGGCATCCTCCCCGGAGCCCGTCAAACACGATTCCGCGTCGTTCACAACACCGGATCGCTCCGCCGGATCAAACTTCGCCCGCCAGACGCTGCGCAGCACCTCTCCCGGCCTCGCATCTTCCCGGCTTCGGGTTCGCTGCCCCGCCACCGCAAATAGCCACCCTTCGTGATAGACCGCGCTCGTCTTCATCCCATAAGGCAGTCGGCCCGCCCTCCTCCAGCGATCCGTTTCGGTGTCATACACCTGAATCAGATCGTCGTACGTGTAGCGATCCGCGATGCCACCTACAATGACGGCATACCGCCCGATCTTTACAATCGAATGCTCCGTGTGCGTCCGGGCGTGAGGCATCGGCGCTACGGGCTTCCATTGTTCCGCCCGGCCCTCCAACACAAACGAGTCGCCATACGACGTCTCCGGCGGCGTATTCCAATCGCACGTGTACTGGGGATCACCTGGAACAGCGGCAACATCACCATCTTCTCCACCGAGTACATAAAGTCTGTCATTAAAAACAGCACTGGCGCGGTGCGGACCTCCGAGCGGGATGGAAACTTCTTCATGCCACTGATCCTCCAGGGCCCGGCCCCGCTCCACAGCAAGGCTCCAGTGTTCACAGGCCGGTGTGCGGCGGTCCGGCTTTGAACCCGACAGAACGTGCAATCTTCCGCACCACAGTTGCGCGCTCAGGGAATAGCGCGGCTCGGGTAACGGCGGCAGGCTGCCCCACGTCCGGTTTTGCGTATCCAGAAGAAAGCCAGCAGCCACCGCTGGACTACATTGGGGACCAAGTTGGCCGCCCACGAAATAAAGATACCGCCGGTCATCGCTGGCTACGCCGAGATGAGTTTGGGGCATGTCGGGCGGCATCGCGAACCGCTCCGTCCACCGTCTCTTCTCCAGGTCAAATACATCTACCACACTCAAAACGCAATCTAATGTGTGGTAGCCCCCAATCACGAAACACTCGTGACCGATCCGCTCCGCAGCATTTTCCGTCCTGGTCACGGGACAACGGGCGCAGGTCTTCCACAGGAACTCAGGAGGCTTGCGCGCCAGCCGGTCGAATTCCATCTGTTCGCTCAGACAGGAACGCACCGACCGACGAACTCGATTCACTACTCTGCCTGCCAGCTTTTTCATGATGAGTCGTAACGAGGCAGGCCAAAAGTATCACCTAAAATCGGCCTCAGCAACATTTTGCCGCTCCGGGTCTTGACCTCATCGATTTCATAACCCTGCAAAATTCCATCGCCATCTCCGTTTAATTACTTGATTCGCAGAGCGTTCGCCCTAGAATGCGTCCCAAGGAGGAAGTTGATTTCTGTGACGAACATTGCTCGAATTCAAGCCCGCGAAATTCTCGATTCTCGTGGGAATCCAACGGTTGAAGTGGACGTGGAACTTTCCGGTGGCGCCGTTGGCCGCGCAGCGGTGCCGAGTGGCGCCAGCACCGGCGAACATGAAGCGTGGGAATTGCGCGATGGCAACTCGGCGCGCTTCGGCGGCAAGGGTGTCCAGAAGGCTGTTGCCAACGTCAACACAACCATCGCCAAGGAACTCATCGGCCACGACGCTCTCGACCAGGTAGGCATCGACCGCATGATGATCGCCCTTGACGGCACGCCGAATAAGGGCAAGCTCGGCGCCAATGCGATTCTCGGCGTTTCGCTCGCGACCGCGCATGCCGCGGCGGCGCAACTCGGCCTCGAACTCTTCAAATATCTCGGCGGGCCGAACGCCAAAGTATTGCCCGTGCCGATGATGAACATTCTCAATGGCGGCGCGCACAGTGACGCGCCCATCGACCTGCAGGAATATATGATCATGCCCAAGGGCGCTCCGAGTTTCCGCGAAGCGTTGCGCATGGGCACGGAAGTGTTTCACGCGTTGAAGGGCGTGCTGAAAGCGAACAAGCTCAGCACGGCGGTCGGCGACGAGGGCGGTTTCGCGCCCGTGCTCAAGAACAACGAACACCCGCTCGAAGTGATCCTTGCGGCGATCAAACAGGCCGGTTACAAACCGGGCAAGGATATCTTCATCGCGCTCGATCCTGCGTCGAGCGAGTTTTACGACAGGGCCTCGAAGAAGTACGTTTTTAAAAAATCGGATGGCTCGAAGCACACAGCGGAGCAGATGATCGAGTTCTACAGCGACCTCTGCAAAAAATATCCCATCGTCTCCATCGAAGATGGCCTCGCCGAGAGTGACTGGGATGGCTGGAAATTGATGACTGACAAGCTCGGCGACAAGCTGCAACTCGTCGGCGACGATTTGTTTGTCACCAACACGAAGTTCCTCAAGCGCGGCATCGATTCCGGCACAGCGAACTCAATCTTGGTAAAGGTCAACCAGATAGGCACGCTCACCGAAACCCTCGATGCCATCGAGATGGCCAAGGAAGCCGGTTACACCGCAGTCATCAGCCATCGCTCGGGCGAAACGGAAGACACCACGATTGCCGACATCGCCGTGGCGACCAACGCGGGCCAGATCAAAACCGGTTCCCTCTGCCGCACGGATCGCGTCTGCAAGTACAACCAGCTGCTCCGCATCGAGGAGATTCTTGGCAAGGATGCCGTGTACGGAGGAAAATTATAGCGATGAGCTGGCCGTCAGCTTTCTGGGGTAAACTGCAGTCCCTTGGGTTCTTTGTGTTCGTCGCCATCGTCGGCTGCGGGATCGCCCTCTTGTTTGTCCCCCTCATGCATCAGCGCCACGAAATGCAGATGGACATCGCGCGACTGGACCGCGAAATCGAGCAACAGGATGCGCTCGAGAAAAAGCAAAAGATCGAGATCGAGGCGCTGAAGAATGACTCCAGTTACATCGAGCGGACCGCCCGCAACAAGCTGAATCTGGCACGGCCCAACGAGGTTATTTTCCGCTTTGAACCACAGCCGCCTGCAGCGGCCCAGCGCCATTGAAACGCGTGCTTGACGTACCCCCCTTCCGCCACTAAGGTGCAGCACACTTTTGACTGCGGGGTGGAGCAGCCCGGTAGCTCGTCAGGCTCATAACCTGAAGGTCGTGGGTTCAAATCCCACCCCCGCTACCAATTATGAAGGCTCGGACAAGCGTCCGAGCCTTTGTTTTAGGTGGTTTCCAGGACTGTTGCCATAATAATCGTCGAAAGAGGACGCTCATGTCCTGATGCCCACTTCAATGTTCATGGTTGCACGAGTTTTTTACGGCACCAATTATTGCGGCAACGATCGCCAGTGTGCCGAGGGCCCGGATTGTCCCGGCGACTTGTGGCGTGGCGTTAAGGGCTCCCAGACGGGACAACAGGTAATGCCAATCGTGAATCATCTCCGACCCGCCCAGTAAGGGCAGACTCATGGCAACTGCGTCCCCGGCATACACGGACACGTTCAAGAGGCTTTCGCCCACCCAGAAGAGCGCAAGGCAGGCAGAGTATGGCTGGCGTTGAGAAAAGAAATAGCCAACAAAGACGACCGGAACCAGCACTTGAAACAGGGATCCTCCCGCGATCCGCAGAAAATCACCAAAGGGACTGAACACGACGTGGCCAGCCTCGTGGATAATCAGATTTGTACCGTCAATGAAACGCCAGATGGTCGGGTCCCACGCGCACCAGAGAAAATACAGTCCCGCAGCGACGGCGACAGCCAACTTCAGAAAACCAATCCCTGCCTTCATGGTGATTGCCGGCCCCGCGTGCCGGCCCCTGCGATCCGCTGCTTCATGTAATCCTGCAACTCGTTCATCGGGATGAACCAGCAGCCCTCCGCCTTGGAGACCACCAGTTGGTTAGGCGTGATGCACAGTGGAGATGCTGCGAAGCCCCAAGGTTTGATCGCCTTGCTCTGACTCGTGTCACCTTCCAGGCTCAACGGGATAACCATGTCTCTCTTGCCAGACGCCGAACCATACCGGAGACAGAGCCCGTAACCACGGTTTGACTGGAAGAGGACCCACAGATCATTTCCTTGAACAGCGGCTCCGTAAGCCCAACTATTTGACGCGCCATCCAGATAAGTATTCGGAACCCACATATTAGGGACATTCGATGGCTGCCCGTTTCTCCGAACATCCCGCAAGAGAAGATAAATGGACGGCCAGGACTCGTCGTGGGGATTGTATCGATTAGCGCCGATCGCGGACAGAAGCAGGAGCGGATCGAATTTGTGATGATAATTGAAGATCGCGTCGGTGTTCGCCCACAAACGGGTCCATTGCCCCGTCTTCTCCTCATAGCGGTAGAACCACTGGCCGGCGATCTCGACACACAATGCCCCGTCCCGGGTGCGGAAGATTTTCTCAACATCGAATGGCGGGTGATCGTCCAGAGGCGTTAATGCGGGGCGTCTTCGCGCGCTTGCGACCAATTCAATTGAATTATCCTCGGATCGGACCCGGTAGATGGCGCTGTCCGGACAAACGTAGAGCGAATTGTCGATGGCGAAGACCTTGCCGTGAACCTCCCGAGGCAGGTCAAGCTTTCGCCAGTCGTTCTGCTCCCAGGCAAGGCTCCAAATGTTGGTGCTGGCTGAGACAAACACGTTATTGCTGATAACATCGAAGGTGGCGTCTTGCGGCCACCATCCGGGCACCGCCAATTCACGAGTCTCCGTCCGCAATGTATCCGGGTCAATCGCCGAGACCGTGACTTGATTCCCGTCATAGACGGGGTGATGTGCGCTATGCCCGAGCACCCACAAGCGGCCGCCGTTGGACAACACGCCATCGATTTCCTCTGTGGGGCTCGGCCAAAACCGCTGCGCCCGGAACCTGTCCGCTGAGAGAGTTTCCGCTGAATCCGCCGCGGGCGGTGTAAATCTTCTCCAGAGGTCCGTCTGATGCTGCGCAAGCTTCTCTGCATCGGGAGCATCCTTGCGGTACGTCTCGATAAGTTGATAACACTGACGTGCTTCCCCTGGTGAATAATCGTTCGCCGCGAACACGGTAGCCCACAACCAGTAGGAGTAGTGCTTCTGTTGTGCGAGAAAATAGGGGTAAAGTTTTTTCCGAAGGTCGACCACGCGATCCGCGTGCAATCCTTTGATGCCGTAACCGTGTGCTTCGCCCAGCAGATCCGTTACAGTATGCAACGCATACGCAACCTCTCTCTCGTCCACTTGATGATCGGCAATCGCCCCGCGCTGGTCCCACAACACTTGAATCAATTGGCCGATGGCCGCGTCGATCTGTTCGGGTCCCCCGGGTTGCCTCACCAACGGAGTCTTGTACGCCAGTCGAAATGAATAGCCGAGCACCTGTTGCTCAGAATTTGAGGAGGCACACAACTCGTTGATCAGCCGGTCCCAGAGGGCTTCGATACGGTCCGGACCATGTGAAGACCAGTCAGCTGTGAAGGGATGGTAGAAGTTATTCCTCATGATGAGCAACGAAAGTTGGACCCTCAAATCCCGGTCAAACTCATAACGGTGTTCCAGCAGATCGCGATACACTTCAAACGCTTGTGCCGGATCTTCATACCAGAGGCCCCCATACCATGTCCGGATAAAGTAGATACTATCCGTGTTAGGTTCGGCCCCGTCCTCAGGAAAGACGGCCTGGCCCCCCAAGTGTAGTGCGACCATTTCAGGGTGACGCTTCGTTTCCTCCAATAGACGCGAAGCGATCTCGCGGCAAAGCCTTCGCAATTCCCTCAGGGTCTCACGTTCGGTGGGTGATGGTTCTAGGAGTTTCTCGTAAGCGGCCAGTAACACCTCGGATGACATACTGAGAAAATCAATGCCATCGTTGATCTTTTGTTTGAGATTTCGACCGGCATGGGCCGCCGGTTCGCCCTCAACGTCAGGCAGTGTGTCCTGGTACAACTCCAAACTGCGCACCGACCACTCGAGCGCTTCCTGGGTTGGCGGCCGGTGGCGGTGCATGTTGAGGGCGGACGCCGAATTGCGCACCGACCATTCGACTGCTTCGTGGGTTGACGGTCGGTTGTGCTGGATGATGACGGCGGACGCCGAGGCACCGTAGGATCTGATGCGTAGCGATACGAGTGCATCGGAATGGTCCCCCAGTGCCCAGGCAGACTCGCTGGCGCTCCGGGCCTGATCGAAGAGTTGCCACTGTAATGCCCATTGTGCCTCTTCGAAGAATTGTTGCGCCTCTTCCTGCGGCCGCCAATCGACAGCGCTGGATGGTTTGCGGACGGCATCCATCACCTGCCGCACGAGCCGGTCAATGAGCGCCTTCTTATCGGCAGCTTCCCCTGACTGCTGGAACGGCTGTGGTTGGCCCCCCGACGGGGATCGAAGCCTCGCGTCGACCACAATGTTGGAACCCTTCCGGCTGATCGTGCCGTCCAGCAAGTATCGTCCGGTCCAAAAGTCGTTCGTCGTCGCGGATAGAAACTCCTTCTCCAACCCCAGCTCCGCCAACTTTTGACGTTCCAGCAAAAACACAGCCGGCTCGTGGGCCAATCGATCCATCAAGAGCTCGGTCAATTCACGCTCCAGCGACGACGCGTCAGTTCCGTCCACCGCGTTTCGAAGATTCAACACGGATAGGGGTACGGCCGCCTGCCGGGACACTTCCAACTTGGGAAGCAACAAGCCCAATCGTTTCTCAATGATCGCGACAGTCTGCCCTTCGCCAGTCACTCCCGCAGGAAATTCCCACGACCACAAGATGACACCAGGATCTTCCGCGATCAGACGCGCGAACATCAGTTGCTTGTCAGCCGTAGCCGAAATTACCAGGAGCCCGTCGGCCTTCATCAGCCGGCCCAGCCGGAGCGTCTCCTGGAACCCCAGTCCTTCGAGCTGGGTTTGTTGTTCCCGCAAGATCCGGCCCATCTCGTCGCGATCCAATAGGACAACGTCTTGCCGCTTTGACAAGGCGACCGTCATCTGGTCCGCCAGTCGAGCCGCCTCGGGATCAGCGACGACCGCAAGCCGTGGTGTGCGGACCATCTCGCCAGCGCAGGCAATGCTCGTGATTGCGAGAACTGCCAGGACTCCCCACGGACCATGGCTGCGGGACATAGGATTGGATCGCTGTTACTTTGTCAGCAACTTCGGCAACAGACGTTCCGTCAGCTTCGCGGCAGCGTCCTGGATGGCGGCCTTGCCGGCCAAATGCTCAGAGAGATCGACGGCCACACTGATTTGGCGGTCGATGAAGAGCACTTGTCCGGTCGCTTTGTCGATGGCCTTCATTTCGACGCGACCCTTGCAACTAACGAGGTTGCCCTTGCGCATACCGAATTCGCTGAAGGCTTCACCGGTGATCTCGATGTCCGCTTTCGCCATTGGATCCTTCTTGTCAGCGACGCTGAATCCGAGCTTTTGCAGGATGAATCCAACCTCGGTCTCGGCAGCCGGATCAATCATCGGCCCGCCGATGTGACGTTCGGCAATGGAGATGGAAACCATCGGGAGATTCTTTTTGCTTTCGACTTGTTTCTGCAAGCGCACCACCAAATCCTCGGGCTTTTCAACCTTCGCCACCAGTGTGTCCCCTTTCGCCTCGATGATCTTGCCAATGCGGGTGGCCATGTCGGCAGACATGTCGGTGATCGACGTGCTGCCGGTCTCGCCTCGCACCACTTCCCCATATACCCGGCTGGTTTCCGTGCCGATAATCTTCGACACGATCATTGTCTCGCGTCCAACGATGAACACCCGACCTGTGATCAGAACTTTCGCGCCAATCAGATGGCCGATCTTAGCAGCGGTCTCAGGATCGATGGTTCCGGACAAGCCCAACTCCATTTCGCCGAGCGCCTTTTCCAAGTCGGCGCGCTCCACCGTCATGAGGCGCGGGTCGGCGGACAATTGCGCATTGACCAAGCTGGCGACTTTAGGCCCCAGATCCCGCACGGCTTCGTCCTTCGACTCAAAATCGAAAACCGCGACCGTCAATACGTCGGCGCGGGCGACGGACACAATCGTAAACAGCAGGGCCAGAATGAGTGGAGTTTGTATTTTCATGTTGGTAATGCTCCTCGGTATTTCGTTCAACTATTGCGCGAGCAAGGGGACTAGCCTTGCCGCTAATTCGTCGGCTGCTTTTTCCAGTGCGGTTTGCGCGGCCGCCTGTTCTCCGATGTCCACCGCATCGCTTGCCTGACGGTCAAAGACCAGGATTTTGCCAGTTTTCCGTTCCCGGACTTTGACTTCAATGATCGCTCGACACGAAAACAAGCTGCCTCTCCTTGCACCCAACTCGCTGATGGCATTGCCGGTGATTTCCATGTCTGCCTTTTTGTCAGACTTTTCATCCACGACCGTGAAATCGGCCTTTTGGAGAATCAGCCCAAGTTCGGTTTCCACCGTTGAATTGCGTGTATCCTCTCCCAGACGCCGCTCGGTGATATCCATGCTGACAATCGGACGTTTGTCACCTCTCACACTCTTGATGATTCTCGTGATTCGATCATCCCTCGACTCCGAGTTGGCGACCAGGTTTGTTGACTCGTCGG
>Ga0206960_1011_pt1 | contig 57197 bp, 45 predicted proteins | sample Alteio_BWOrgHeat_29_FD_153255 | JGI IMG/M metagenome (GOLD analysis project Ga0206960, IMG submission 153255) | Enriched cells from forest soil in Barre Woods Harvard Forest LTER site, Petersham, Massachusetts, United States -... | ecosystem: Environmental > Terrestrial > Soil > Temperate forest >... | reverse complement strand
CAACGTTCCCGGTCACCTTTCAGCGCGTGCGCGGTCATGGCGATAATCGGGATGTGCGCTCCCGTCAGTTTTTCCCGTTCGCGGATGATCCTGGCGGCCTCGAAGCCCTCCATCTCGGGCATCTGCACGTCCATGAGCACCACGTGGAACCGCCCGCCCTCGAGCGCCGCCAGCGCTTCCTTCCCGTTGCCGGTGACGACGATGGTGTGGCCCTGTTTCTCCATCAACTTCACGACGAGGCGCTGGTTGACGGGATTGTCCTCCGCCAACAATATGCGCAGCCCGCGCGGCAAACTCGATTCGGTCGCCGTGACCGGTACAGCAGTTCCCTCGGCGGTCGGATCCGGTTCACCGAGCGCGGAGGCAATGACATCGAAAAGTTCGGACTGCTTGACCGGCTTGGTCAGGTAGCCGGCCAGCTTCATCTCACGGCAACGCGCCGCCACGCTGCCGTGACCTGTCGAGGAGAACATGATCAACGGGGTCTCCGCGATCCTGTGGTCCTGCTGGATTTGTTCGGCGAGGCCGAAGCCGTCCACGTCCGGCATCACGCAATCCAACAACACCAGGTCGAACGGCTCGCCGCTTGCCTGTCCCTTCTTCAGGACGGCGAACGCGGCTGCGGCCGAGCTGGCGGTTGTCGCCTCCATGTGCCACCCATGCAGCACCTCTTCGAGGATCCGTTGATTCGTGGCGTTGTCATCGACCACAAGCGCGCGAAGCCCGGTGAGATCGGCGCGTCGGCCGCGTGTTTTCAATTGCGGGTCCTTCGATGGACGCATCACCGCGGTGAAGTGGAACGTGCTGCCCTTGCCTACCTCGCTATCAACCCAGATCTTGCCGCCCATCAGCTGGACCAACTGCGTGGCAATGGCCAGCCCGAGGCCAGTGCCGCCGTACTTGCGTGTGGTCGATCCGTCCGCTTGCGAAAAAGCCTCGAAGATGACGCTCTGTTTGTCGGCGGGAATGCCGATACCCGTGTCGCTCACGGCAAAGTGCAAATGAATGTCGTCCCCCTCCTGCGACTCCTGCTCAACGCGGACGATGATTTCGCCGGCGTCGGTGAATTTGATGGCGTTGCCGATAAGATTGACGACGACCTGGCGGAGGCGGATCGGGTCGCCCACGAGTTCATCGGGGACATCCGGCAGGATGTGCGCCGCCAGCTCGAGTCCTTTTTGGTGGGCGCGCATGGCGAGGGTCTTGAGGGTATCGTCCAGGTTATCGCGCAGGCTGAAGTCGATGGGATCCAGGTCGAGTTTTCCGGCCTCGATCTTCGAGAAGTCCAGGATGTCGTTGATCAAGGCGAGCAATGTGTCGGCGGAAAGCTTGACGGTGTTGAGATACTCGCGTTGCTCGGGGGAAAGCTCCGTGTCCAGCGCCAGGTCGGTCATGCCAATGATCCCATTCATCGGCGTGCGGATTTCGTGGCTCATGTTGGCGAGGAATTCGCTCTTGGTGCGCGTGGCGGACTCGGCTTTTTCCTTGGCACTGCGCAAGGCTTCGTCCTGCAGCTGGATGCGCTGAAGCATTTCATTGAATTCCTCGGTCAACATCCCCAACTCATCGTTGGAGGATTTCGCGGCACGAATCGAATAGTCGTGGGTTTCCGAGACAGTGCGCGCGGATTCGACGAGGTCGAGGATCGGCGCCGAGATCAGGCGTTGGAGGCGCGAGGCCAGCATCAGCGCCACGAGCCACGAGGACAAGAGGATGATGGCGACGATACGGAGGTCCTCCACCAAGCGTTCCGAGAACCAGCGCAGATCGGAGCGGATAAAAACGGTGCCGGCTTTCCTTCCTTGCAGGAGGATCGGCTGATACAGCACCAGATAACCGTCCTCGATACGGTCGATGTCATCTCCCAGCAGTTGCGGCACGGCTTTGCGCGGGATGTCGTTGTCGCGGGAGTATTTGATCAAGAGGCGGCCGTCGTTGCTGTAGACACAGGCGAGGACGACGGGGCGTTGCTCGCGGGCCCAGGAGTTCACTTCCTTGACCACTTCGGGGTCGGAAATCTCACGGCCGGCCCCTTCGTCCGCGCCGATCATCTCCGAGAGCACGGAAAGGTCACGGGTCATTTGGTGGCGGTAGTTGAGCAGCTCGTACGTCCCAAAAGCCAGACACGCGAGGATGACGGCTCCCGTAGTGGTGAGCATCGTAATCCACATCAGCTTGCCACGAATCGATGTCTTGCCGAATATACTCATGGTCAAAATACCAGCCGGTTCATCCCTTCAAAGTTAAGCAGCACCGATGCCACGATGGCATGGCTGCGGTCTTTCCAAGGAAACCCTGGGGTTTCCATGCGGAATGTGTTGCGGCGCGGTTCAAATGAACCCGGCCACCGGCAGATTTGGGAGAGTGCCTTGGCGGCTCGTACAATCCTGAACGAGCGGGCGAGCAGCCCTTGGGAAAGCGACGAAGCGCCGCAGTGGGGACCTGCGCTGCGAGACAGATCGCTGTTGGTCCTCCCGGTTCCTCTTCCATGGCGCTACGCCACGGATACGTTGCTCGCGGCCACATTTTGCCGACCGAGATGTCGATCGATACACTCGATGACTTTTCCGATGCTGGCGGGCTTGGACAGGAATTCATAACCCCCGCGCTGGACGGTCTTGGTGGCTTCCTGCCCGGACACGAGTGATGTCAGAAAAATGATCGGTGTCGAGCGCAAGGATGGATCATCGTGGATCTGGAAGGCGACATCGCCTCCATCCGCGCCCGGCATGCACACGTCGAGCAAAATCACATCGGGACGAAACTCGCGCGCCCGACCAAAGGCTTGTGTGGCACTGTTCTCGACCTTCACCACGAACCCACCGGTCTTTTCCAAGCCCAGGCCGAGTAACCGGCTGGCCGCCATATCATCGTCCACGATTAGAATCTTCGGCTTACTCATAAGAACAGTCCATCCTTCCTCAACGCCCCTTTTTAAGCAGGTTACGTTCCACCTAGGTGGTACTGATAACGGTCTGAATCGCTGGATCTGTCTTCAGTGTCGTCAGGAGCACTCTCGTGATAGCCTGACGCAACGCCATCTGGGTGATTGGTTTGCGCAGGATAAGGTCCGGACAGCGCTGGGCTTCCACGTCATCCATCGGCATGTCGGCAAAACCGGTGACCATTACCACGGGTGTGCCGGGGGAAATCCGCTTGATGGCCTCCGTCATTTGATCTCCATTCATTCCGGGTATCGCGCGATCCGCGACAACGACATCGAAATGCCCGGCCTTGAATCGCTCCAGCCCCTGGGAACCATCCACGGCGGTTTCGACAAAATGCCCATCCCCCCGTAAATACTGCGCCTCAATATCACAGACCTGCGGCTCGTCCTCCACCAGCAACACCCGTAAAGGGCGTGACGGGGCGGCGCTCACCGGGAGCGCGTCACCATTCTCCGTAGTCAACACCGGAAGGCGGACGACCACGAGCGTCCCCTTTCCCTCCGCACTCTCAATGTTGATCGTGCCACCATGGCGCTGCACGATACCGTACACGATCGCCAAGCCCAGACCGGTGCCCCGCTCGCCCTTGGTCGTGAAGAACGGCTCGAAACAGCGCTGCCGGATTTCCTCGGTCATGCCGTTCCCCGTGTCCCGCACCTCGACAACGATGAAGTCGGCCTCGGCGCGCGAGGCAACCGTGATCGAACCACCTTGCGGCATGGCGTCAATCGCGTTAAAAAGCAGGTTGATGAACACCTCGCGCAGGTCCGACTCGCTGCCGCGGATGGCCGGCACGTCGCGCAGGTCAGTGTCGATCACCACCGTTGCACCGCTGGCCATCATTTGATCCTTCCACTTGGGTTGGGTGAGGACGACTGCTTGTGCGACGGTCTCGTTGAGGTCGAGAGACTGGTAGACTTCCGACTCTTTGCGGTGGCGATAAAATTCACGGAGACGGTTGACGATGGTGACGGCCTCCTGCGCGGCGGCACTGGTCATTTGGAGGTACTTCTTGACCTTTTCCTTGTCGTTGAGGTTTTCCGGCCATGCCAGCAGCAGTTCGTTAAAGCCAAGGATCTTGGCGAGGACGTTGTTGAAATCGTGCGCGACGCCGCTGGCCATCTGCGCGAGGGCCCGCAACCGTTCCTGTTGGACAACCTGCTTCTGCGTTTCGCGAAGTTCCGCCACGGTGCTGCCCAATTCGCGCGTGCTTTCCAGGAGTGTTTGCTCCGTTCGCTTGCGCGCCGTGATATCGTGCATGGTCAGCATCAGCACATCCCCCTTGGGACAGTGAACAAGGTCCGCGCGTCCTTCGCAAACGAGATCGCTACCATCCGGGCGATGGAGGACAACCTCACGGTTGGGCTCGCTGGCGGCAGGCGTGACGGTATCGATGGGGGCGGACGTTGGGGGCAGGCGATCACAGAAATCCAGAAGGGTTCGCCCGACCAGTTCCTCCGCCTTTCGCCCGCACAGGCGTGACGCCGTTTGGTTCGCTTGCAGCACCTGGAGCGTCTTGGAATCGAGCAGAAAAATCGCGTCACCGGAAGAATCGAAGAGCGCGTGGTAATCAACCTCGGAGGCGTGTGCGCTGTCCTCGAGGACCATGCCCACCACGATCAACAAGGCGAGAAGGGCCGAGGCCAAGTACGCTCCCGCCATCAGGACCTGCGAACCGCTCGCCAGCGGGAACGCGATCAGGTGCACTCCCCACAAGAGGAATCCGACCCCGAGAATGACGCTCCCGCGCGACCGTCGACGTGTCCGCATGTAGAGGACACCCGTGTACACGCCGGCTCCCGCCAGGAGTAGAAAGACAGGAAACGTGATCCAGAGTTCGTCCTGCACCCAATACGCGCCGACATAGCTCCAAATCACCATCATCACACTTCCCAGCGCGATTTCGCGCTGGTCGCGCTTGGATTGCGTAAGCTGAAAACTGCCCCAGAACATGAACAGTGCGCTAATCCCGATGCAGGCCCGCGAGACCATCACCAGCAGCGGTGTATGCTGGGATTCCTCCAGCCCGATTGACGCCGCGAGATAGACCGAATAGAACATCCACGAGACGGTCCAAAGGCTGAGGTGCAATCGCCGCGTCGAGTAGTTCATGTAAGTGAACAACCCGATCACCATCCACACACTGATCAACGCCAGCACCAGCGCCGACTTGATCCACTCCGGCGGAAACAGGAGAGACTGGTTGAGAAGATTCAGGTTGAGTGCGTGGTTCATGACTTGCTTGACCCAATGCACGCACAAAGGAGCACCACTACAGACTCCCTCTTCGACCGGGTCTTGACACGTCCATTTTGCATCGCATGGGGAACCGCGCAACCATCGAGGCCGCGAAAAACAGTTCCAAATCTCCTAAAGGCGCAATAACTGTGCCATTGCGAAGGAGATGCGTTTGCGAGAGAAGCAACCAAAGCCTTGACGAATCAAGCTATGGTAATACTTCCGCCCGATGCTCTTTTCGCGGAAAACGAACCGGATTGGAATCTTCCATTTACATCGCTCTATTCATTTCCGCCGCAACGACTTAACCCCTGTTTTGCGAGTAAAACCAATCCGGTTCGTTTCGCAGGAGCCGAGTCGGACGAGACGCCGCTGTCGTCTGCGGCAATCGCATGTTTCGAGGTCCTCCTCGTCCGCCATAACTTTAGCGACGGCGGATGTGTCCTAGCGAAGCAGGCTTTCACCTGTCAAAGAACTGGTTCGACTATAGCCATCGTGGGACACCATGTCGAGCAGAATTATCGACTACCGATACATGGTAAAATACATTTCCTGGTGTGTCACCTTGCCGCATTCACCTGAGCCTGCGGTTCACACCAGCAATCGAAGCGGGCGTTGCTGACCACGTTTGGAGATTGGGAGAAGTCATTGGTTTGTTGCCTTGACCTTTCAAGGTCTATACCCCATCCTGCCTTGCCATGGCAGCAGAAGTGAAACCCAGACGGACACTTCGATGGATGATGTTCTGTCTTGCCGTTGTACCCATAAGCGAGCTGCTCTCTGGGCAATTCTCGTCATCGAATGGTTTTCAACCTGTTTTTCGTTACGTTTTGCCCCTAGTGTTTTCGCTCATTGGTATTCTGCTGCTTCTAATCGCGGCCTACCAAGAGCGGGCCAGTCGTTAGCCGATTCAAAACGTACCAGTACCCGGCCCGACCTCGCCTTGACTTGCCCCGCGCCTTTCGACATAGTTTGCGATCGCCATGACGGACAAGACGGACAAAAAGCAGTCGCCGCCGCTAATGGAAAAAATCGTCGCGCTTTGCAAGCGGCGCGGGTTCGTTTTCCAGTCGTCGGAAATTTACGGCGGCATCAATGGCTTCTGGGACTACGGCCCGCTCGGCGCTGAGCTGAAGAAGAACATCCGCGATGGTTGGTGGAACGATATGGTCCGCGGCCGTGACGACGTGGTGGGTATCGAGACGTCCATCATCATGCACCCGAAGGTGTGGGAAGCTTCCGGCCACGTGGGCGGTTTCACCGACCCGATGGTGGACTGCAAATCTTCCAAACAACGTTTCCGCGCTGACGAGATCTGGTTTTCTCCCGTGATCGTCGACGGCAAGATCGTCGGATACGTGAGCATGCTGGAAACCGAGCGGACCACCGAGGACTTGCAGGACAAGGCCGAAACACTCAAGCGCAAAAAGGCCATCCAGGGGAAACTCGAGCCGGTCCAGCCGCGCGATTTCACGCAGGCCACGCCCGAGGAAATCCCGCTGGTGCCGTCGCCCGCCACCGGCGAGCCCGGCAGCCTCACTCCCGCGCGCAATTTCAACATGATGTTCGAGACGCATGTGGGCGCGTTGCGCGAGGAGTCCGAAAAAACCTATCTGCGTCCCGAGACCGCGCAGGGCATGTTTGCCGATTTCAAGGCCGTGCTCGATACGGGACGCGTGAAAATCCCTTTCGGCATCGCGCAGATCGGTAAATCCTTTCGTAACGAGATCACGCCGCGCAACTTCATCTTCCGCAGTCGCGAGTTCGAGCAGATGGAAATGGAGTTCTTTATCAGTGACGACGACGACTGGGAGAAATGGCATCGGTACTGGATTGATTGGTGTTACAACTGGCTGCTTTCTGTCGGGCTCCCCGCTTCGCACCTCTCTGAATACAACCACGCCAAGGAGAAGCTCGCCTTTTATTCGAAAGGCACCACCGACATCATGTTCCGCTATCCGTTCGGCGTGCAGGAATTGTGGGGTATTGCCGCTCGCGGTTGCTACGATCTTTCCCAGCACGCCAAATTCAGCGGGGCGTCGATGGAATACTTTGACGAAGAGAAAAAGCGCAAATACGTGCCGCACGTCATCGAGCCGGCCGTGGGCGTGGACCGCATCACGCTCGCCATTCTCGTCAGCGCGTACGCCGAGGAAACCACGACCGATGAGAAGGGCCAGTCCGAGACCCGCATTGTCATGCGTTTCGCGCCGCGTGTCGCCCCCATCAAGGTTGCGGTGTTTCCGCTGCTGCGCAACAAGCCGCCGTTGGTGGAAAAAGCAAGAGAAGTCTACAAACTCCTCCAGCCTCATTTCACCACCGAGTGGGACGACCGCGGCAACATCGGCAAACGCTACCGCTACCAGGACGAACAAGGCACCCCGTGGTGCGCCACCATCGACTTTGACACGCTCGGCGAGAAGGGCCCCGAACTTCAGGACACCGTCACATTGCGCGACCGCGACACCATGAAGCAAGAGCGCATCAAGATCGCTGACCTCGTGCCATTGATTGCCGGGAAGCTACGCACGTAGATATTTCCGTTTTACTTCTGACTCCGTGTGAAGCATAGTTGTGGCGAAGGAGCAGATGTTATGAACAGACTGTTTCTACGTGTGGCTGCTGGCCCGATTTTGTATCTCAGCGGAGCTTTCATTGTCGTTGCGGAGGAATTCCACGTGGCTCCCTTTATCGCTGAGTTGAAGCTTCAGTGCCCGGCGTTCAAGCCAATGGCGACGTCTCGACCAATCGCCATTCCCGTTCCGTTTCATGACGCTCGTGGCTATACCCCGAAGACGATTGAAGAATTGGCAAAGCCCTCGGCAGACAACACTGTGTGGCAGATCCGCCCACTGGTATTGAAGACGGGCCCAGCACCCGATCTGTGGTCTGCGCCGGCAGAGAAATTCATTGGGAAGATGCATTGGAAATAGATCGTGTGACGGCAGGGTCAACCGTTGCCACGCGAATCTCCTTCGAGTTCACACGTCAATACGTCCCGATGCTTCGGGACTTCCACCAAACTGATCGCCTTTATCTGAGCAGTCACGGGAAAGGTAAAGCGGGAGCACACCTCGACTGCTGCGGGAATCGCATCAACGAAAAGTCCGTAGGCCAGCGTGCAATGTGGAACCCAATTGCCCGGCAAATAATACGGTCGGACTCCCGACATCAACTTGGAAAATTGTGTCTGAAACTCGCGATGAACCGAAAACAGTTGCTCCGTAACGACTGCGCCCAGAAAGATGACTCCCTCTGGTCGCGGGAAGACGCCCAGGCAATCGAATTTGATCGGGAATGCGGGGCGTTCGCAAAAGGAGCGAAACTCATTCTCGAATCCCGGCGAAGTGTATCCCTCGAGCACGCCCAGCGTAACGTGAGGTCGATAGTCACCGTCGATCATGAATGAATTGACCTTCGCTTGTGCGAGGTCTTCCCAAATCTCCCGCACGAGCTTGTCGGCCTTCTCATCAAAAAACATTTCCACGGCGAAGGGCATGTCCGTCATGAAAACAGAACCGGGCATTTGTCGCAAGGGTTCTTCTTTTCTGTTCCCCGGCCGCGGGATGCCCGGTAGAATGTTTCGCAACGATGACCCTATCATGCACTCCGAAACGGCACTGATTGAGACGCTGGCTATCAGCCTGGCGTTTGCGTTTGTCGGTGGGTTTATTGCGGCCCGGCTGCGCCTGCCACCGCTGGTGGGTTACCTGCTGGCGGGGATTGCCGTTGGGCCGTTTACGCCGGGGTTGGTGGTCGATGTACATTTGGCGCCACAACTGGCGGAGGTCGGGGTCATCCTGCTCATGTTCGGTGTGGGCATGCACTTTTCCGTGAAAGATTTATTGGCCGTTCGGGCCATCGCCGTACCGGGTGCGGTGGCGCAGATTGCGGTTGCGACGACGTTGGGTACCGGCGTGGCGCTGGCGTGGGGTTGGTCAGTCGGGGCCGGACTGGTATTCGGCTTGGCGTTGTCGGTCGCAAGCACGGTCGTCTTGTTGCGACAACTGGAAGCGCGGGGCAATTTGAAATCGCAAGATGGTCAAATCGCTGTCGGCTGGCTGGTGGTCGAGGATTTGGCGATGGTACTGACGTTAGTGCTGTTGCCGGCCCTCGCGGGTGTGCTTGGCGGAAACGCCGCCGATGCAGGTCACGGTACTGCACCTACCAATCTATGGATGGCGCTCGCGCTGACGCTGGGCCGCGTCGTGTTATTTGTCTTTCTCATCCTGCTCGTGGGGCCGCGGGTGGTTCCGTGGTTGTTGAAACAAGTAGAGCGCACCGGCTCGCGCGAGCTGTTCACCCTGGCCGTGATCGCCCTCGCGCTCGGTGTTGCATTCGGTTCAGCGGAACTTTTCGGCGTCTCATTTGCCCTCGGCGCGTTCTTTGCCGGGATGGTCATCAATGAATCCGACCTGAGCCATCGCGCCGCAACCGATTTGCAGCCGTTGCAGGACGCGTTCGCCGTGCTTTTTTTCGTGGCGGTGGGGATGCTCTTTGACCCGACGATCTTGATTCGCGAACCGTTCCGCGTACTGGTCGTAGTGGCGATCATTGTCGTCGGCAAATTCCTTACTGCAATGGGGATCGTCCTCGCGCTACGTTACCCAATGGGAACAGCGCTCACGGTGTCAGCCGCGCTGTCACAGATAGGGGAATTCTCCTTTATTCTTGTCGGAATGGGGATCGCTCTTGGCCTCCTGCCAGCCGAGGGGCGCGACCTGGTATTGGCCGGCGCATTGCTGTCCATCACCTTGAATCCCTTGGTCTTCCGCGTTGTTTCCAAACGCAAGCCGGCCCAGTGAAGAATCCGCTTGCGGTTGCCGCCTTCTTTGGCTATCGTTTGCGGCTCTCACAGGAATAATGGAGTAATTACTATGTCTCGACGTTGCGAAATTTGCGGTAAGGGCCAGGTGCGCGGGAATCACATTCTCCGCCGCGGTCAGGCCAAGAAAACGGGCGGTATCGGTCAGCACGTGACGGCCGTCACGCCGCGGATCTTCAAGCCGAATGTCCAGGTGGTCCATGCCGTTGTTGATGGCGTGCGCCGCCGGGTCAAAGCCTGCGCCAACTGCATCAAGAGCGGTCGCGTGGTGCGGAAGAGCCCCCGCGTTCTCCAAGCCGCGTAGTTTTCTCCGCGCTACGGATCCTGGTTACGGCGCTTCACAGAAGCGCCGCTACAACGTCTCTCGAATATCCCGTACCTTTAGCTGGACGCTTTCCCGTCCGCCGTACTCATTCAGTTCGGGCGTGAACGCTACATCGAACGCGTCTTCGGGAAATTTGAAGTCGCCCTTGCCCCACCAGATCGCCTGCACGGTTGTATCGCCATCCGTCACGTTGAACCGGAGATGATTCTTGCCGACGATACGAGGCTTGCCATGCAAGTGCATGCCCTCCACGGCAAACAAGGGTGTCGGGTTCTCCGTCCCGCACGGCTCCAGCCGTTCCAGTTGCTCGAAAAAATCTGCGTCCAGGTCATCCAGCCGTAAGAGAGTATCAATCCGCACCTGCGGCAGAAGATCTTCGTCCTTGAGCATCGTTTTTGCGAATTCGTTCAACGTCTCACGCAATTCGTCAACCTTGCCGGCCTTCACGCTTAGTCCCGCTGCCATCTCGTGTCCGCCAAACTTCTCCAACAGCGGCGCGCAATGTTGCAGCGCACCAACAATCGAAAAACCCGACACACTGCGGCACGACCCCTTCCCCATTCCCTCCTCAATCCCGATCACGACGGTCGGTCGGTGGAAGGCCTGTAACACGCGTGAGGCCACGATGCCGATGACGCCCACATGCCAGCCTTCCTTCGCCAGCACAAGCACCCGATCACCCGAGTGCGTTCGCGCCATGGCAATCGCTTCTTCCGTAATCTGCGCCTCAATGCCCTGGCGTTTGGCGTTCTGTTCGTTGAGCAGCTTCGCCAACTCGGCGGCCCGCGCAGCATCGTCGGTCAACAGCAATTCCAGCGCGGCCATTGCGTCGGCCAGCCGGCCGGCGGCGTTGAGGCGCGGCCCCATCCGAAAACCAATGTGATACGGGTTCACTTTGTCCGGCACGTCTGCGATTTCCATCAGTGCACGCAACCCGGTCTTTTGCGTTTGGGGCAGCCGCTCCAAACCAGCTCGAACGAGGATGCGGTTCTCACCCGTCAAGGGTACGATGTCAGCCACGGTGCCGACAGCAACCAGATCCAAGTGCTCGCGCAGATCGATTCGCTCCGCCAATTGCTTTTCGCGTTTCAAGATCGCGTGCGCGAGCTTGAACGAAACGCCTACACTGGCCAGGACGCCTAATGCCGACCCGGCGCTTCTTTTTGGATTTACCAGCGCGACGCATTTCGGCAATTCCCCGGGTGGCTCGTGGTGATCAAGAACGATCGTATCAACGTCATGTTTGTTCAGGTCGGCGATTTCGCGCACGGAACTGGTGCCGCAATCCACCGCGATGAGCAGCTGCGGGTTATGTTCCTTGAGGCAACGCGCGATTCCGTCCTGACTGAGGCCGTAGCCTTCTTCCGCCCGTTGCGGCAGGAAATTTGCGACCGTGGCCCCGGTCGCTTGCAGGACGCGCTGCAGCAATGCGCTGGAGGTCACCCCGTCCACATCGTAGTCGCCGTAGATGACGATGCGTTCCTTCCCCGCGATTGCGCCGAGGATGCGTTCGACCGCCGCGTTCATATCCGGCAATTCGAACGGGTCACCCAGTTGGCGGAGTTGGGGATTGAGGAAAGACGACGCAGCCTCGACGGTGCGGTAGCCGCGGTTGACGAGAACCTGCGTGATGGGCAGCGCGAGGTGTAATTCGCGGGCCAGCGTTTCCGCCAGCGCTGGTTCGGGCTTGGCAATGACCCAGCGCTTCATCAACGAACCGCCTTACGCTTTTGCGGGTTGCGCCTTCTTCACGACGGCCTGGCTCGAGCGGATCGATTCCTTGCGGTGGAACCAGAGCACGACCGGGCTGGCGATGTAGATGGAGGAATACGTGCCTGTCAACACGCCCACGACGAAACAGAACGCGAAGTCATTGAGCACGCGACCACCAAAACCATACAGCGCGACCGAGCAGAGGAACACCGTGCCGGCCGTCAGGATGGTTCGCGACAGCGTTTCGTTCACGCTACGGTTGATCAAATCAAAATAGCTGAGCTTACCGCTCGTCAGCTTCTTGGTTTCGCGAATACGGTCGAACACGACGATGGTGTCATTGATCGAATAGCCGATCAGCGTCAGCACGGCAGCAACCACGGGCATCGAGAACGTGCGATGCGGCCACGGCCAGAGGCAGAACAGGCCGACGGTCATTAGCACATCGTGGATCAACGAGACCAGCGCGCCCAGTCCGTAGGACAATTCGCCGAAGCGCAGGGCGATGTAAATCATGATGGCGAGAAGCGACGCCGCGACCGCCCAGAGCGCCTGATTGAGCAACTCCTTGCCCACGATGGCCCCGACGCGTTCCGTGCTGAGTACCTTGAACTGCGCCTGGGGATACTGGTCCTGGAGGTGTTTGACCACGTCTTCCGTCTTGCCTTCGGGAAGCCGCAATTGCAGGGCTTCCGAGCCGCCTGCCAAATCGCGTTCATATTGGATGTAAGCCTCGTCGAAGTGGTTCGCTTCGAGATTGTGACGAATCTCATCCACGTCGACGCGTTGGGTAAATCCGAGCGTCGCCGTATCGCCACCTTTGAAATCGATTCCGTACACTTCGCCCACGCCCACTTTGAGGCCGCCGCGATTCACGAAAACAATCATGCCGGTGATGATCAGCGCCCAGGAAAGCGCGAAGGCGATTTTCCATACGCCGAGGAAGTTGACGTGCGGCAGAGCGCGAAACACGTGCTGCATGTTGAACGACTTCATCCAACCCTTTGCCACCAGCCAATCGAAAACGATACGGGTCACAAACACCCCCGAGAACAGGTTGGCCAGTAAACCAATGACCAGCGTGACGCCGAAGCCCTTGACCGGGCCGCTGCCCATCGAAATCAAGATGGCCGCCGTCAAGATCGCGGTAAAATGCGCGTCGAAAATCACGCGAAACGCCCGGGAATAACCCGCGGCCAGCGCCGGGCGCAATCCTTTATTGGCCGCCAACTCCTCACGGACGCGCTCATAGATCAGCACGTTGGTGTCCACTGCCATACCGATAGTGAGCACGATGCCGGCGATGCCCGGCAGCGTCAGCGTGAACTTGAACATTGCCAGCACGCCCATCGTGATGAGGATGTTCAGCAACAGCGCCATGTTCGCGACCATGCCCGCCACCTGGTAATACACTGCCATGAAAATAATCACGGCAATCGCGCCAATCAACGCGGCGCGGAAGCCGCTGCGGACGGAGTCCCGGCCCAGCGACGGGTCAACCGTGCGCGTTTCGATGACCTTGATGGGCGCTTCGAGCGGATTCTCCAGTACGTTGGCCAATTCCTGCGCCTCGGATTGGCTGTAGCTGCCGGTGATTTGCGCGTTTCCTCCCGTAATCGCGTCCTGGATGGTCGGCGCGGAGTAAAGTTCGCCGTCCAGAACGATGGCCAATTGCCGTCCGACGTTCGCGGAGGTGACACGCCCAAAAATTTCTGCGCCTTCCTTGTCGAAGCTCATCGCCACATACGGTCGTCCGATGTCGTCGTATTGGACGAACGCCCGGGCCACGTGTTTGCCGGTCATTTCCGGGCGGACCTTTACATAATAAGTGTGCTTGATCGGCTGGCCGTTTCGGCTGTCTTCATGGACCAGCTTCTTGTACCCCACAGGTTCCATGAAGCGCGGATCCGAGGCGGCATCGGAAACCAATTTTTCGTTGTCCTCATGCACAAGACGAAACTCGAGGTAAGCGGTGCGTTCAATGGTCTGCTGCGCTTCAATTCGTCGGGCTTCATCCAAACCGGGTAATTGGACAAGGATCCGATCCGGGGGGATTTGCTGGATGACCGGTTCCGCCACGCCGAAACGATCCACGCGTTTGCGCAAGATCTCGACCGCCTGGTCGAGTGCCGTGCCGCGCCCGATGGAGTCGATCTTGGAGAGGTCCATTTTCAGCAAGAAGGAGGTACCGCCCTTGAGGTCCAGACCTTGCTTGATGCCGTATTGAAAAATCGACCAGACGGCGATGACCACGACTGCGGCAACCAGCGTGGATTTCCAGGGAAATGGCTGTTTCATGATGGCTTGGTTATTTCTGGGATGACGCGGCGGCTTCCAGTTCGGCGGACTTCTGGACGACGGAACCGACGGCGCTTTTCAACACTTCAATTTTTACGTTATCGGCGATCTTCACCATCAGCGACTTGTCCTTGACGTTCGAGACAATCCCGAAAATGCCGCTATTGAGGAGGACCTTGTCGCCCGTTTTGACGGCCTTGAGCAATTCCTCCTGGTCCTTGCGCTGCTTCTGCTGCGGGCGAATCAGCAGGAAATAAAACATCACGATACAAACCGTCAGCGTCCCCACCATCGACAACATCTGCCCGGTCGGGTTCGGGTCCGTCCCCGGCGGTGAACCGCCCATGGCCAATAGTTCAAACAGTCTCATCTACTTCGATTCCTTCCGTGTATGTCGCTGCAAATTCCCGTCGAAATTCTTCAAAAGTCCCCGCGGCAATCGTTTCCCGCGCGCAACGCATTGTCTCCAGGTACATATGGAGATTGTGCCATGTCATCAGCCGCAACCCCAGAATCTCACTCGTGCGGTACAGATGACGAATGTAGGCGCGCGTAAAATTGCGGCACGCGTAGCATTCGCAGCCCTCTTCCAGCGGCCCGAAATCTTCCCGATACTTCGAGTTCTTGATCGCGTACGTCCCGCGCGCCGTAAAAATCGTCCCGTTGCGCGCCACCCGCGTCGGCAACGTGCAGTCAAACATGTCCACACCCCGTGCGGTCATTTCCAACATCTGCGGCGGCGTGCCGACACCCATCACATAGCGCGGCCGATCCTGCGGCAGAAACGGCACCGTCATCTCCACCTGCCGCATCATCTCGGGCTCAGGTTCCCCGACGCTGACGCCGCCGATGGCGTACCCCTCAAAATTCATCGCTACCAGTTCCCGCGCACTGCGTTCCCGCAATTCGGGAAAGACACTGCCCTGCACGATTCCAAAGAGCAATTGGCCGTCGGACAACTGTTGCTCTCGACAGCGGGCTGCCCACTGTAATGTCAGCTCCAGGCTACTGCAAGCGTATTCTCGGTCGCACGGCCAGTGCGGGCATTCGTCAAAAGCCATCACAATATCGCTCACCAAGGCCCTCTGGGCGGCTAAGGATTCGCGGGGGCCAAGGAAGAGCGTCGCGCCGTCTACATGGGATTGAAACTCGACGCCCTCTGGGGAAATCTTGCGCAATTTTGCGAGCGAAAAGACTTGGTAGCCACCACTATCGGTAAGAATCGGGCCGTCCCAATTCATGAATTTGTGCAGGCCGCCTGCCTTGGCGATCAGCTCGGTACCGGGGCGAATGACGAGGTGGTAGGTATTGCTGAGGATGATCTGGGTGTTCAATGCGCGCAGTTCATCGGGTGTCATGCATTTGACAGTTGCCTGGGTCCCGACCGGCATGAAGATCGGCGTCTCGACGATGCCGTGGGCGGTATGCAGACGGCCACATCGGGCAGACGTTTTGGGGTCACGGGCCAGAATTTCGAAAGTGCCGGTCATCGCAGTTTCTTCAACTCGCGTTCGTAGGTCTCACGGTCATCGATGTCGATCAACACACCTTCGTCCTCGACCACCAACCTTTCGATGTCATCGGCGTGCTCCCCGTAGAAATGTTTCAAGGTCATTGATTCGTCCATTGCCAAAATCTCTTTTGCGTACTCTGCGCGCAACAATGGCGGGTGTCCCTGTCGTCCGTTGTAGGATGGTATCAGAATCCTGTGCCGCCCACTTTCGAACTTCTTAATCAGTGTCTCGACTGTCTCGCGTTGTAATCGTGGCTGGTCGCAGATGGCCAGTAATACGATTTTGGTTTTCTTCGGGAGGTCCCGCAGCCCCGCCTGCATGGATGTGAACATGCCCAACGGGTAGCGGTCATTTTTCACGATCTTGCACGAGGTGTGCGCGATCTTTGCCGTGATCTCGTCCGCCTTGTAACCTAATACGACTCGAATCTCGTCAACGCGTGGCGTTTGGAACGTATCGATGACGCATTCGAGCATGGTCTTATTACCAAACGGGAGCAGCTGCTTGGGTTGGCCCATGCGACGGGATTCGCCGGCCGCGAGGATGATGGCGACGTTCATTCGCAGGAGTTCATCACGCGGGACAACGGGTTCCCCCGCTCGACTCGCTCGAAGGGAGCACGGACTTGTCGGCCAGTTGATTCGTCACAGAGAGTGATACGTAGTTTTGCGCGTTGCGACGAACCGCAATCAATTCCGCCAACACGCTGACGGCGATCTCCTCGACGGTGATCGAACGGATGGAGAGACCCATCGGCGTGTGGATGCGGCGGAAATCTTCCGTCGTAGCGACGCCTTCCTCGATGAAGCCGTCCATGACCGTGCGTACTTTGCGTTTACTGCCGATCATGCCGATGTAGGCCGCCGGTTTGTGAATGATCTCCTTGAGAATCACTGCGTCGTGCTTGTGGCCGCGCGTGACGATGCAAATGTAGGTGTCGGCATCGACAGGGAAATCTTTCATCACTTTCGCCGGGTCATCGACGATGATTTGCTTCGCGTCCGGGAAACGTTCCTTGTTGGCGAACGAGGCGCGATCATCGACGGCCACCACATCGAAGCCGCTCCAAGCAGCTATTTTTCCGATAGCACAGCCGATATGACCTCCGCCGCAGACAACGAGAATCGGCTGCGGAAGAATGGGTTCAAAATAAATAGAAAGTGATGAGGCCGGGAGAGCGAGAGACAAGGGTTCTGGTTCAGCTTCCCCGAGCAGGCCCGCGCATTGGGCGGAAAGTTCGGAAAGCAGATCGGCCGGTAAATCATCCGCAACAATAAGTTCGCTACCGGCGAACAGGGTGCGTTTGCCGACGTGCTCTCCCGTGGTGATGGTCGCCAACACGCGACGCTGACGCTTTGACGGTTCGGCCAATAATGCCTGCCAGACCTTGCTGCGACCTGGGTCGGGCTGAACGAACGTCTGCACCGACCCGCCGCAGATCAATCCGTCGTCCCAACCAAAATCGTCATCGAGCACGGCGCGGAAGGAAAATGACTCGCCCGTTTCGATGGCGCGCAGGGCTTTCTGTCGCGTCTCCGCTTCGAGACAGCCCCCACCCAGCGTTCCGAGGATGCGACCATCGGGCAGGAAGATGGCCTTCGCCCCGCACTTCTGTGGGGTCGAGCCCTTGGTCTCCACGAGGACGGCAAACGCCAGCCGTTCCTTGCGTTCCAGAAGCTCGACCAGTTGTTGGTAAATGGGATCCACGCCCCTAGGCTAACGGCAGATGCGGGGCGAATCAAGTCTCGGCAGTTAATGCAGGATGGCTAACGGATCAGTCCTGCGGCTGAAAAATGGCGGCCACGTAAAGTCGCGGCTGGCTCAATTCGGTCTCTTCCAGTTGCATGTTGTCGAACATCCCGGCGAGCCGATAGCCCTTTTCGCCCAGCAAGTGCTCAAGCTCCGCCGGGAAGAACAGGCGGTACTCACAAAAGTCTTCCACCTCGCCCTGTCCCTCGATGGTCCAAATCCGATGTCTCACCAAAAGCTGTTTGCGTCGATCGAAACTGTGCGTGGCGCGCGCGTGGGCCACGAAGCCAGGCACGTTGACGCGAAACTCCGTTGTCGGCTTGAAGTGTCCATCGCCCAGGTAGCTGGCGGCGTTGTTGATGTCGAGTATGAGCAGGGTGTCGGGATGCGAATGCGCCACGAACGTGTCCAACGTCCGGTTGATGTCCGCCGCGGTGAGTGCGTACGTGAAAGCGGACCCCATGCACATGACGACATCAAAGGTGCGGCCCAAGCGAATCGTGCGCATATCACCGACCTGGAGGTGGAGGTGTGGCCGTCGCTCCTTCGCAAACTCGACCATTTCCGGCAGATAATCCACTCCCCAACAGTCCGGGCACTCTTTGGAAAAGGAGTCCAGGTCGCGACCGGTGCCGCAACCGATGTCGAGAATGGATCGTGGTGGTTGAATAAGATAACGTGCGAAGAAGTGACGACACATCATCGGGGTTTCGTCGTTCGGCTCCGGATACACCAACTCGTAGAATTGCGGGCTGCGGTAGAGAAGATTGCGGACGCTGGAGTTCATGGCCTAGTGTTGTGTAACGGTCTTGGCTTTACAGTCACTCTGAGAAGCGACGACACCCCTCACCCGGCCCTCTCCCCCAAGGGGAGAGGGGAACCTTGAAAGGGCATAATATTTTCCTCTCCCCTCCGGGGGAGAGGATGAAGGTGAGGGGATTAACTGTAAGCAATCCGATTGTAAAGGCATCATGGTTACATACCACTAGAGCATGATCACATCATTGTGCCAGGAAGTCGGCGACCGCAGGGTTGACCTTGGCGGCTTCGTGACCGGGGGAGATGTGGCCGTAGTCGCTTTCCAATTTGAGCGTGGGTGCGTGTAGGAAGCCGGCGAATTCCAAGGCGGGGACGGGATTGACGGCGCGATCTTTCAGGGCGGAGATGACCAGCACCTTCGCTTTCACAGCGGCGGCGGCGCCTTCCAGCGAGCCACCGAACGGCTCCGAGACGTCCAGCGACATGATGGCTTCCAACTGGCGGATTTTGTCGTTGGAGTCGAAGCCGGGGGTCGTCTTCGCTTTGTCCAAGTCCGCGGCCAGGTGCTCGCGCGTCATTCGCTTGTTGTATTCGTCGGGCGTACTGAGGATGAGCGCGAAAAATTCGGCCTCGGCGACGCGGGCGGGGTTGTTGGTGTAGTTCCCGTTGTTCCAATCGGGATCCGTGGTGATGGCGCGGAGTTGGGCGCGGAGAAAGACGAGGTCGTAGGGCGTGGGCCGCGGCGAACCGACGATGGGGATCGCCTTGTCCATGAAATCGGGATACGAGAGGATCCACTGGAAGGTCTGCATGCCGCCCATCGAGATGCCCATGACGGCCAGCACGTGATTCAAGTGAAAGGTCTTGGTGAGCAGTTCATGCTGCGTATTGACCATATCGCGGATGGTGATTCTCGGGAATTTCATGCGGGGCTGCGATTGGCTGTTCGAAGGAGAAGATGAGACGCCATTGGCCAATGAATCCACGGCGATGACGAAATACTTGGTGCTATCGACCAGCTTGTTGGAGCCGATACTGCCGATGAGCTGCTCGGTCGTTCCCAAGGCCCACGTCGGAAAGAGAATCGCGTTGGATTGATTGCTGTTGAGCGTGCCAAAGGTCCGGTAGCCAATGCGGCAGTCGCGGACGACCTCCCCACCCTCCAGCTTGAAATCACCGAGCTGGGCGAATTGCAGCGTCTGCGCTTGAGTGAGATTCGCCAGACAAAAGAGAAACAGGGAAAGGACAACGGCGAAGCGGATTGGGTTCTTGATCACAAAGCGTCGGCAAAGGAAATCCATAGCTGCAGATATAAGGCGCGAGCTTGTTGAAATCAAGCCGCTACAACAGTTCGAGTCCTACTTGCGGAAGCCATTTCGTTCTTTTCTTGCGGTTCTGTCAGAGTTTTAATGTAAGGTATGGCTACTCTAAAAAGAGAGATTTGGTTTTGGGCAGAAGTAGTGCTTGGCACAGTTCGCAAGTGTGATTTGAGGAAACCGAGAGCGAGGTGTGAGGTTTGGCAGAATCTGGTGATTATCAAAGCCAAGACTCCAGCAGAGGCCCTAAGAAAGGCCGAAGCTATTGGAAGCCGCACTAGTGGTGATTGCCGCGGGACATTGAAGTTCTTTGGCCAACCTGCAATTCAAATGTTTCTGGGCGTCAATAGCATTGGCGTCGTGCATGACAAGCTTGGTGATGGCACAGAGATTACGTGGAGTTCGAAGCAGCTTCCTCTTCGGAAAGCCAAGGCCTTGGTGACTTCTAGGCGTAAGTTGATTGCCGACCTCACGGCGGAGTTTGGCTTTTACACGGACAAGCTTTAAAGATTTATCTAAGCTCTCGGTTCGGGCGACCTCGATCTAGTGGCAATTACCCTCGATTGTCAGGGGAGTGAAACCATACCCAGCCCGGTACTTCTTGGGAGTTCAAACCGCCAGGTTCGCAAAACGTTCAAAGCGGGGAAAGTCTTTGTGCTTTTCTTGGGATTCCCTAAACGGTCTAATGGGGGTATCGCTTATGCGGCTCACGACTAGACCGGCGACGGCGTCGGACACGGCATTCGCGCGGGAAGTGCATCATGGCGCGTATCGCGACGTGGTAGTTGCGCAATATGGCGCGTGGGATGACGCTGCCCAGGACCGTTTCTTCGAAAATGATTGGCGTGACGCCAAGTTCGACATCATTCTGTCAGACGATATGCCGTGCGGTTATGCGGCGGTTGAATATCGCGCAGACGATGTGCATGTGCGTGAACTCGTAATCCATCCAAAGTGGCAGGGTCAGGGAATCGGGACCGTCTTTCTTACGCAAGTGATGGAGTCCGCCGGGCAGAAAGGTCTTCCGGTTCGGTTGGGAACACAGCATCGCAACCGGGCTTTGAAACTTTACCAGCGGCTTGGGTTCCGGGAAATCGGCCGGACCGAAACGCATGTCCTCCTGGAATGGTCACCGAAGTGAAATCAAGCCGCGCCAAGCAAGTTCTTCCATGTGAGTTTTTTCAAGCAGCGGTTCCGTTACAAAATCGTTTCAACGATGGGATTTGACCCCCGTTCGATTTGTTTGGTATGCAGGGGCTGCACGGGAACGACCGAATTCGATTCAATTGGAGGCCTGACGAACATGAGCAAGATCACGTACATTCTTACCCCACTTTCACTGGCAGCCCTAATCGCGGGGGCGGTCCAGGCGCAAACTTCCGGGTCCACGTCGAACGACGCGGGCCCTTATCACGTCTCGCAAACCTTTCATGTCGGGGGCGAAGGCGGTTGGGACTACCTGACCGTTGATCCCGAGCACAAGCTCCTCTACGTTCCACGCTCGACGCACACGATGGTGCTCGACGCGACCACGGGCAAGAGCGTTGCCGACATCCCCGGCCAGAAGCGAAACCACGGCGTGGCCATTGTTCCCGGCGCCGGCCGCGGCTTCATCACTGATGGCGAGGATGCCTCGGTTGTCATCTTCGACCTGAAGACGTACGCGGTGCTCGGCAAGGTCAAGGTTGCCGAGGATGCCGACGGGATTACGTACGACCCGGCCAGTGGCAAGGTCCTGCTCGTCTGCGGGGACGCCGGTGTCATGGTCCCCATCGCCCCGGACGTGGATCCCAAGACGGGCAAGGCGGATGTGGCGGTTGAGCTGGGGGGAAAGCCCGAGTCCTTTGTCGCAGACGGCCAGGGGAAGGCGTACATCAATCTTGAAGACAAGGACCAAATCGCCGTGGTGGACACGAAGACGATGAAAGTCCTGAACAAATGGCCTATCGCTCCCGGCGGTTCGCCGGTGGGTCTGGGAATCGATCGTGTGCGGCGACGGCTGTACGTTGGTTGTCGAAAACCGCAGAAGCTGATCGTCATGAGTGCGGATGATGGCAAAATCCTCGCCGATCTTCCGATTGGCGCCGGTGTCGACGTGACGCACTTCGAGGGCGACGCATTTGCCAGTTGCCGCGATGGCACTCTGGCCGTCGCCCGTGAGACGGCACCGGGTAAATTCGAAATCGTCCAGAACGTGTCGACACCGAAGGGCGCGCGGACCATGGGAATCGATGCGACAACCCACACGGTGTACCTCCCGACCGCGGAGTTTGGGCCTCCCGCACAAGGTCAAACCCGTCCCAGCGCAAAACCCGGTTCGTTTATGATCGTGGTCGTAAGTCCTTCCGGCACGTAGCGAGCCAGGGACGACGCGGCTTACGGTACGAGGCGGATGTGGTAGTAGTTGGCGGGCGTGTTGGTGGCGGCGCCGGGGTCGTTGTAATTGGTCGTGGTGAGGCCAACGCCGGTAAGGATGATGTTTCCGCTGATATTGGACCACGTGGCGCCGGGGTTGGACGCGGATTCCACAGCGTTGGTCATTCCCCCAACCGACATCCAGTTAATGAGCATATCGGGGCCATTCATGGTGACGCTGGTCACGTGGAATGGCGACGCGGGGTCGGTCGGACTGGTTCCCAGCTGGAATTCCCGGAGGTTGGACAAACCATCGCCATCCGGATCGGCGGCGGCGACGGTGGGATCGAACGGATTGAAGCCGTACTGCTGCTTCCAACCGTTGGGAATTCCGTCGCCGACCTGGCTTTTGGTCGGGTCTAGGAGCGGTTGGGTGGACAGTTCGACGGTATTGGTGTCGGTGCCGCATCCACTCACGGCATTGACCTTGAAGAAATATGTGATCGCGCTATTGCTTCCCGGATAGAGCGGTAGGAATACCGACAACGCGTTGGTGGTCAGCAGCGGACTGGTCTCCCCGCCGCTATTGGTCGCCTCATACACGTCGTAGGTAAGCGGTGCGGCGCCAGACGCCACGGACCACGTGAGCGTTGCGCCTTCGATTGCCGGAATGATGCTGCCGGGTCCCGCGAACAGGGGCGCACCGAAGTAGGTAAATCCATTGGTGAGCGTGGATGGAGGCTTGCCGGGGGTCTTGAGCACGACACTGTACGTCCCCGGAGAGTTGGCCGCCGTGACGGCGGTGATGGTGTTGGAATTCACGAAGACGACGCTCGTGGCGTTCACGCCAAACATGGTAATCGTTGAGCCGCTCTGGAAGTTAAAGCCGCCAATGGTAATCGTCGCGCCGCCATTCACGCAGCCGTTATTCGGAGTGATCGACGTGATCAGCGGAGTTACGGGCGGAAGGACTTGATAAACCCGGACGTAGTCCACCTGCATTTCATTGGGCAGGCTGGGATTGATGCTGTTGGTGTCGAAAATGCCAACGTAATCGCCGCCGGTGGCGAGGTTCATGAGCAGGAAAAATGGCTGGTTGAAGGGGAATGGATAAGGGTTACCCGTGGAACTCGTCCAACTGGTTTGGGTTTCGTACGCCGCGCCATCGACCGACCACGTAATCGAGTTGGGCGCCCAATCCAAATCGTAAACATGGAAATTGGTGGTGTCGCCGTAGTTGTTAAAAAGGAAATAACCGGTCGCGTCACTGGCTCCGGCATGGAGGCTTCCCTGTACAAAATATGGATAGTCTCCACGATTTTCCACGACATCGATTTCGCCGCAGCCTGGCCAGGGAACCGAGTCGATGTTCGCCCCCAACATCCAGAGCGCCGGCCACATGCCGGTACCCGCGGGCAGTTTGGCGCGCCACTCGATGCGACCATACAGCGTCGAGAAGAGGCCCTGGGTCTTCAGGCGGGCGGAGGTATAGCGGAAGGTGTTGGTGACTGACCCGTTGAATGCGTTGGTGTTCTCGATTTGGGCGTGGATATGGAGCACGCCGTTGGCAACGTAAGCGTTGTTGGTGCGATCGGTGTAGAACTCGAGCTCATCGTTGCCCCAGCCGGGGCCCGCCGCAGTGCCGAAGCCATTGCCGAGATCGAATGTCCACTTGGTCGCATCGACATTGGAACTGGTGGCGCTGTTGAATTCGTCGCTCCAGACGAGCGACAAGGTTTGGCCGCAAGCGGTCGGCGTCCCAACCGCGAGTAGTCGAAAAAATAAAAGACCGAGCACCACCAGAGACAAACGAAAACGTGGTGCAGTTATCATTAGCTGGTTCCCTAATCCCTAACGTTATACTGCGCATCCTCGCCGCCAAAAAGCGATGTCGAAATTAGCGACGTAGCCGTTCCCCAAGAACGAAATAACTCAAGGCACAAGGCGAATATGGTAGTAGTTGGCGGGGTTGTTGGTGGCGGCGCCGGGGTCAGTGTAATTGGTCGTGGTGAGGCCGATGCCGGTGAGGATGATGTTTCCGCTGATATTGGACCACGTGGCACCGGGGTCGGACGCGGATTCCACGGCGTTGGTCATTCCTCCAACCGACATCCAGTTAATGAGCATATCGGAGCCATTCATGGTGACGCTGGTCACGTGGAACGGCGACGTGGGATCGGTTGGATTGGTTCCCAACTGAAACTCCTGCAGATTGGAAAGACCGTCGCCATCGGGATCGGCGGCGGCGACTGTAGGATCGAAAGGACTGAAACCGTACTGCTGCTTCCAGCTATTGGGAATTCCGTCCCCCACCTGGCTCTTGGTCGGGTTCAAGAGCGGTTGGGTCGACAGCTCGACCTGATTGGTGTCCGAGGCGCTGCAATTATCAAACGCCTTTACCTCGAAGAAATAGGTGATCGGACTGTTGCTTCCCGGGTAGAGTGGCAGGAATACCGACAAGGCGTTGGTGGTCAGCAACGGATTGATCTCGCCTCCGCTATTGGTCGCCTCATACACCCCGTAGGTGAGCGGCGGCCTGCCGGACGCCGCCGACCAGCTCAACGTCGCGCCTTCGATTGCTGGAGTGATGCTATTCGGTCCCGCGAAAAGAGGCGGGCTGGCGTAGGTAAACCCGTTGGTGAGCGTGGTCGGGGGCTTGAGGGGCGTTTTGACCACGACATTGTAGAGACCCGGAGAGTTGGCAGCCGTGATGGCCGTTAGGGTGTTGGAATTGACAAAGGTGACACTGGTGGCGTTCACGCCATTCATGGTGATCGTTGAGCCGCTTTGGAAGTTCGCTCCGCCGATGGTAATAGCCGTGCCCCCACTGGCGCAACCGTTGGTGGGAGTGATCGAAGTGATCAAGGGATTTATTACGGGAACAAGCTGGAAGACCCGAACGTAATCCACCTGCATTTCGTTGGGCAGACTCGCCAGGACGCTATTGGTGCTCGGATTGCCAACGTAATCGCCGCCGGTCGCGAGGTTCATGAGCAGGAAAAAGCCGAGGTTGAATGGAGCCGGGTAAGGCTTGCCCGAGGAACTCGTCCAACTGGTTTGGGTTTCGTACGCCGTGCCATCAACCGACCACGTGAGCGAGTTGGTCGACCAATCCAAATCATACACATGGAAATTGGTAACCGAATCGCTACTGGGAAAATTGGTAATAGCCGTCGCATCTCCCCCGGTATGGATGCTTCCCTGGACGAAAGTTGGATTGCCTCCGTCATTCTCGACGACATCGATTTCGCCGCACTTTGGCCAAGGGTCATTGTTGATGTTGGTTCCCATCATCCAGAGGGCGGGCCACATACCGACCCCAGCGGGAAGTTTGGCGCGCCATTCGACGCGACCGTAGAGGAAGGCGAATTTGCCCTGCGTCTTCATGCGGGCGGAAGAGATCGTAATGGGGGTGGTGTTTTCCTTCTGCGCATGAATATGGAGCAGGCCGCCGGCGACGTAAGCGTTGTTGGTCTTGCTGGTATACGTCTCCAGCTCATGGTTGCCCCAGCCGCCGGCACCAGTGTCAAAGACCCACTTGGTGGAATCAACATTGGAAGCGGTGGCGCTGTTGAATTCATCGCTCCAGATAAGCGAATAGACCTGGCCCTGAGCGCACGCTGATGGTATTCCCGCGCGGAGAAGTCCAAACAGGAAGAGACCGGCTATGGCGAAACCTGAAAGCGTCCGTTTAGTTCGAATGAAAGAAATCGCAAAAGCCCGTAGTGCAGTCATCGTGAACTGGTTCCTCTGATCCCTGTCTCATACTAGGCTTACTTGCCTCCAAAAAGCGAGCTAAATGCAAACGTTTTCATTGCAGGGTCAACTGCCGGAATGAGATACAGACGGGGAAAAGTTTGGAAGGAGCAAAACGAAATGCGTTCCGGTTGGTCACATTCATGTGATCTCATTCATTGTGCCCGCGCATAACGAGCAGGCCGTTATCGGGCGAACCTTGCAAGCGATCCACGATTCCGCCCGCGTCGTGGGTCAGCCGCATGAAATCATCGTGGTGGACGATGCTTCGACCGACGGCACCGCAGAGATCGCCCGCCAGCACCAAGCGACCGTGGTGCCGGTCAATCATCGGCAGATTGCCGCGACGCGCAATTCCGGTGGACAGGCGGCGCGCGGCGACCGGTTGTTTTTCGTCGACGCAGACACGACCATCAATCCGCACACCGTCACTTTGGCGTTGCGCTACATGGATCGAGGCGCGGTCGGCGGAGGCGCGCCGACATTGTTCGAGGGAGCCGTACCACTTTACATCCGACTTGTAAGTTTGTTGGGAATCATCCTCGTCAAGGTCGTGGGATTCACCGGTGGAGCTTTTATGTTTTGCACACGCGAGGCCTTTCACGCGACGGGCGGTTTTGACGAACGTTTTTATTGCGCGGAAGAAGGTGTGTTCGCCCTAGCCTTGAAACGGTACGGCCGGTTCATCGTGGCTTGGAAACCGGTTCTCACTTCCCCGCGCCGTCTCCGCACACTCTCGGGACTGCAATTGCCGGCCTTCGTCACCCGCGCAGTTCTTTCCCCGATCAAAACACTTACACAACGCTCGTTCGTGGAAAAAATTTGGTATGACTCCAATCGTGAAAATGACGACAAAATACCCACCTCACTGGCCGCCAAGATGTCCAATGGCATCCTGTTGGTGATGATGATCGTCCTGCTCACCGGGCCCGTCTGGTATTTCATCCCCCGGTCGCTAACACCCCTGGCCAGCCCGCTGGGTAAGTTCCGATTCGTTGACGGAATATTTCTCTGTCATGTCGGATTAATCTTTTGGCTGATCGCCCTGGTCGTTTTTGTGCATCTGTTTCGGCGAAGGCAGTGGATCGAGTGGATGAAGTTGGCGGCGCTGGGCGCTTTTTGTTCATGGCAAGCCTGGGGCTCGACGCTGGGTGTCATTTGGTTTTGGGCATGGCTTTACCGCCGGCTGGCGCACTTCTAGTCGCCGGTTCAGGCGCAACGCAGCGTGATGTGGACGAGTTCCGCCGGGGCGTTGATGCGGATGGGAAACATATTGCCGATGCCATTGGACACGATCATTTGGCTGCGGCCCTGCGTATAAAGTCCCGACCAGTAGCGGAAAAGCGCGGGACCGAGGCCGTGTTGACCGTCCAACATCGCATAGCCGCCGTGGGTGTGGCCCGCCAGTGTCAACGGCAGATCCGCCTTGACGGCCGCGTCGAAGGCGTGGGGATGATGCGCGAGCAGAATCGGGAAGGCATCCGGTTGGCGTTGCTTCATCAGACGGTGCATCTGGAGGGCAGTCGTCTGATCGCGCAGCAAGTTGTTGCCGGTCCCGGTTCCCACCCAGCTCAGGCCGAAGAGTTGAACGGGCCAGCCGCGAACATTGGCTACGGCGGATTCATCCAAGAGCAAGGGGACGCCCGAGGCTTTGACGCGTTGCTCGAATGCCGCGTGGTCATCGAGCAAATCGTGGTTGCCCTCGACCATCCACTGCCCGTAGCGGCCCTCCATCGCTTTCATCAGGGCAATGCCCTCGGAGAGGTCGTCCAGCGAGTAGTCAATCAGGTCGCCGGTCATCACCACCAGATCGGGTCGGAGGGTGTTGGTCGTATTGACCATGTCTCGCAACACTTGCCCGCGCGTGTATCGGCCCACGTGAATATCACTCACGTGGGCGATGGTGATTCCGTCCAACGCGCGGGGCAATGTCGGAATCGAAAGTGTAAAGCGGCGCACGCGAAATGAGTTGAGTTGCGCCAGGGCCACGCCGGTCAGGCCCACGGTGAACAAGGGCGGAGTCAGTGCGGCGGCGGCGCCAAAAAATTCGCGGCGCGACATGGAGTTCGCGCTGGCGGCAGCCGTAGCGGGATGATTCCGCCGTATTCCGGTCACCCGAAGCAGTCCCGTGCAAGCGCGCACAATTCCGAGTGCCAAAAGAACAACAAGCCCGCAGGCCACCGCGAAGAAGTGCCAAACAACAATCGCGACAAGCACAGCCTTCGGGAGGTTACGGGACGAGACCAGCCCGGTCATCAGCGAAAGCTGGGCAGTCAACTGCGCCGCCAGAAAGACACTGATCAACACCCGCCACAGTCCCCTCTTCGCGAGACGCAAGGCCACAACCCACCAGGTCACGTCCATCACCACCGCCAGTGAGCCGATGATCCACCAAAACCAGAGCCATGTCATGAGAGTAGGACATTATGGGCGCCGTTGCGTTCAATGTAAACAAGGCCCCGGTGCCATAAGCACGGTCGATTTCTGTCGCCCAACTGGTAATACGGAATTATTCCTATTGAGGAATCGGTTGACACGCCCATTGAAACTTTCTTCAGCCGCGAGAAACTTATGAAGTAGAAGGTTTCCATATGTTTGAGGTGAAAACCATGGAGTTTGATGAAAAAGTGATAGGTGCCGTCAATGCCTTCCGCAACCGCCAGGAGCGGAGGGTTGCCACTGCCGAGCATACGGAGCGGATGGAAGAGATGGCGGCTGAGCGATTCAACCAGATCGTCGAGTCAGATATTCTCCCGTTATTCCATAGAACGGCGGAGCTTTTGAAGGAGAGTTGTATCGTGCAGATCCATCGGCAGGAACACACCGCGGAACGGCCCTTTGTGGTGAGCGTGGCCATGGTCGTCACGCCCAAGGAAGGCGTGTTGATTCGACAAATTCGCCAGCCCTACCCGAAATTGGAGATTTGCCTGAGACAAAAGACCCTCAAGGTTGTCATTTTCACCGAACTACTCCGCCTCGCGAAACTTCAATTGGAAGAGATCGATTTCGCGGAGCTGACCCCGGAGAAACTGGAACAATGCGTCCATGATTTCGTTGTGGAGATTTTTCGGTGATTTCACGTTGGCGCCGAGCTACACGCTCTCCATCGCGCATCTACTAGGGACTTGGGATCTCGGCGGAGGCAAGGACGTTGTTAGCGGTATCGGTGACAAACAGGAAGGTGCCCGCCTGGTCTCCATTGATCCCGCTTTTCCTGATCCTGAACGTGGTTGATTTACCGGTCCTCAGGGCCCTCACCCTCTTCGCGAGAAAGACCACGCCGACATTTTGATTGAAGACGCTCCCCTGCTTCAACCAGATCAGGACATAGAACGCAGGGGTATTGGCCACCCCGGTATTGCTGACAGCCAGATTGAAATTCACTGCGCACGTAGTATTGGTTGTCGATGTTCTTTTAACGATCCGGGTCTTGCAGGTCTGTGCCACATTGGTGAGTGCGAAGTCCAAGGTGGCCCCTGCCTGATGGACGGTGAAGGTCTGGTCCGCGATCGTCATCGTGACGGTACGGGCCGTGCCGGTATTCGCCGCCACGGTATAACTGACCGTGCCGTTGCCGAGGCCGTTGGTGCCGTCGGTGATCGTGATAGAGCCGCTGTTGCTGGCGGCGATCCAGTCGCAGTTGGTCCCGTTGGCGGTAACCGCAACGTTGCTCGAGCCTCCTGCAGCGGGGAAGTTGGCGGCGGTCGAGTCGATCGTGACGATACAGGCCGCCGCGTCCTCGGTGATGGTGAAGGTCTGCCCGGCGATGGTCAGCGTGCCAGTCCGAGCAACGGTATCGGTGTTGGTGGCGACGGTAACAGTGACCGTGCCGTTGCCGGTGCCACTGGTGCCGCTGGGGCCGTTGGTAATGGTGATAAAGCTGTCGTTGCTAACGGCGGTCCAGGCGCAGTTGGTCCCGTTGGCGGTGAACGTGATGTCGCCAGAGGCTCCGTCCGCAGTGAGGTTGGCGTTGGTGAAGTTGAGCGTAAAGGCGCAGGCGGCGGCGGCCTGGGTAATGGTATAAGTCTGTCCGGCAATGGTCAGCGAGCCGGTTTGGTCGATGGCGTTGGCATTGGTGGCGACAGTGTAACTGACGATGCCGTTGCCGGAGCCGCTCGCGCCCGAGTTGATCGTGATAAACCCGCTGTTGCTGACGGCGGTCCAGGCGCAGTTCGTGCCGCTGGCGGTGACCACGACGTTACTGGAGCCTCCCGTCGAGCCATAACTGGCGTTGGTCAAGTCGAGCGAGAAGTTGCAGGCAACGCCCGTTTGGAAAACAATGAATGTCTGACCGGCAACGGTGATCGTGCCGGTGAGCTGGTCACTGCTCAGGTTGGCGGCGATGGTGTAACCGACCGTGCCATTGCCGGAGCCGCTGCTGCCCGAATCGATCGTGATGAAGCTGTCGTTGTTGGTGGCAGTCCAGGCGCAGCCGTTCGGCGCCGTGATGTTGATCCCGCCGGAACCACCCGTGGCGTCAAAGGTCGCGTTGGTCGGACTGATCGCGAACACGCAGACGCTCGTGCCAACCACGATGCTGAACCGGGTCTCGGCGAAGTAGCCGGCCACGCCAAGGGCGCCCGGCACGCTGTTGGTGTCGCTGGCTGTTACCTTAATGAACTCGATGTGCCCGGTGTTGGTGGTGCCTGCTGTCAACATCCCCGCGGCAATCGTGAAATTCGTTGCCGTCCCGTCCAACTGCCCGGGTTGCCCGAGGTCCGGCGTGTTGGTGATCGTGTTGCCGGACCCGTCGTCGATTTCGAAGCTAATCACATCGGCAGTGGTCCCGTTCGTGAAAGATCCCCACGCGAAGACGAAGTTGGTCGAGATGTCGATCGCCTGGGCCGCATCGAAATTCAGCACTTGCGGCGCGTTGGGATAAGCGTCGCCCGTCACGGTCAGCGCGGGGGTGAGCGTCCCATCGTCCGCGGTGCCGATGGCCATGAGGTAGTTGCCGTTGGTGAACACGGCGTCCATGGATGGTTGATCTATAAAGAGCGCCTGGAACTTGAATTTGGAAGTCTCGGGTTCACTCAGCGACAAAACGATGTTGCTGCCGCCCGGCGCCTGGACGGAGGCACCGAGGATCGTATTCGAGCCGGTGCCAGTGACGCTGGTTTGGAACAGGAACCCGGTTGCCGATAGCGTGGGCGCGCCCGAGGTGTGCTGGTCGAACAACTGACCTTTGGCCGCCGGCGTGTACTGGCTGACGTCCTGATTGGTTGAACTGGGCGGGACGCTGACCTGCACGTTGCCCAACGCGAAACTGTTGCCCAGCGAGGCGACGCCGGCATTGGTGACGCTCTCGAAGGCCTCCACGCGTACGGCGTCGAAGAGGTTCGTGAAGTAGCCGGGGATCGGCATGTTGTTGGTCAACACCGCCCCATTCAGGGAGAACGAGTACGTGCCCGCCGAATAATCCAACACCAGCACGTTGGTCATGACAGTGTTTTGCAAGCCGCTCCAACTGCCGATCTGCACGAAGGGCAGCACCAGGGGAGTGGTCGACGCCTGGTTGGTAAACACGAGCACCCCGCCGTCGTCATTGAACAGGAGCAACGGATTATCGCCGCCACCGGTCATCGGCAGGGACACGTCGAACCCGCCAAAGTGGCCGACGGTTTGCACGGCGGGAATCAACAAGGTGAAGCTCAGGGTCACCACCGGATTGGTCTGCGCGACGGCCGGAAAGCCCAGGTAGTCCTCGGAGTACGGGAGGGTGCCCGGCCCAAACAACGCCTGGGTGCTGCCCGAAAAATTCGTCGCCACGACTGCCGTTGGGTTCGCGGTGCCATCGAGGTTCGTAATGGCGACGGACGCGCCGACGAACGGGACGTAATTTGTTGGAGACAGCAGCGTGCCAGGGGGAAATTGTTGGAAGTTATCGAGGAAAGGAGTGCCGGCGTGTGCGTTTCCGGCCAGTAAAACTGCGGCAAGGCATCCTCGCGATAGCCACGAACCAAAATATCTCATCGTCTCTTCCTGGTTTTATGGAATGTCAGTGTGCCTGCGATTCTGGAAAGGCAGGAAGAGGTACACGCGAACACAACGCCGATCTCATCACCTTCCCAATGAGATGAGTACAACAAAGCCATACCCGACCGTCAAGTGAATTTGGACTTCCCGAGGCTGTCCGGATGGATGACGGAGCACCTGTTTGCGTCCGCTGAATCAGCGCACGCCGCGAGTTGGGGACTGAGCTTCCGAAAGCAGGCGCTCGTACCAATGGGTGGTATCGGCTATGGATTGCCGAGTGCTCCCAGGAACCGCTGCCTCGTCCCGTTTCTCAAGGGCCGCGCACACCGGGTGCGGGTCCGCAGTCCGAAGGGCCGGCTGGTAGATATGCACGCCGGTTGTCCCTTTCACATTGGCGTGGTTGCGGATGATGGCGTCGAACAAATCGCCAGCGGCGGAGGACATGCCTGACTGGATCAGGACGAAATGCCGTCCACCCTCGTCAAGGACCCTGTCGATCATGACGTCAAAACGCAGCGGCTGATCAGCGATACCCGTGATTGCCTCAATGAATTCGTGGCGGGTGCGGACCACCTCGCCCGTGCAGGACAGCAGTGGCACCACGGGGTCGCGGAGGCGTCCCTGCTGCTCGTACACCTTGAGCAATTCAGCGGCGTGACGCGCTCCTCGCGCCAGGCGGTGACAATGAGGGGTGCCTCTCGCATCCACCATCACGCGCTTGAGTTCGAGTTTGCGGATCCCGGTGAAGAGTTGGTGGAAGCGGGCCATTTCGAGCGCATTACCGGCGAAGACGGCGGCATTGGGCGACATGGTGATCCCCACGGACACGCCGATCTGGAGCTCACGAACTTCCGCGATCAGCTTCGTCAGCATGAGGGAACTCAACGAGAAGACGAGTTCCAGCGCGCCGTTGAGCCGGTTTGCGAGGGGGCGTCGCTCCAACTCTCCCAGAGGATCGACCTCCCTGCGAATTTCCCGCAAGAGCGTGCGGTCGTTTGCGGTGCGATTTAGCTGCCCATTAAAAAACCAGTGTTCGGTTTCCTCCAGGGAGGAGAGACGCACGTCCTCGCTCATCAGGTGACTGCACTGATGAGCAATCAGGGCCATGTCCTGAAAAGAGACAATTCCGGACAGCCAACCGGCCAGATAGGTTCCCCCGCTATGCGGCAAGATTTGCAGTCGCGGGACAAGTCCCACTCCGCCCGTTCGCTGGATGTCACGGAAGAGACGGAAGACGTGGACCAGGTCGTCGGCCACCGCCCAGCAGCAGGCATCGTGCAGATCACCATGGCGTTCGTGTCCGGGAATCGGGCAACCGGCGAAGGCGCGAAGATCGAAGCCGACCGTCTGGTTCATCTGCTCGAACACCTGGTCCGCAAGCTCCGGATTGGAGTGGTAGCAAAGACCCTCAGCCTCGCCGCGGCGGGTGACTCCCATCCCGAAGGGAACGAGGACCAAATCGCGCGTGCCACGCGCCGTCACGGCCTTGTCGGCCTTTCGCCATGGCGAAGACAACATCTCACGCACCCGGTAGGCCTTACTCAGAAGACGCTCGGTCACAGTGTACGTCGAGGCCGGGGGAGATTTCTCCACCGGATGGTGCGGCGCAAAATCGACGACGGGTCCGCTGCCTTCGGGCCATACAAAACTCGATGCAAGCTCGCCGCGGCTCCCGATGCAGGCAGCCATGGCAGCATCGGCCCGCGCCTCCTGCCATCCATGGAGGATGCCGCGCCTGGAAATCGCGTCGAGGAAAATATTGTTATCGAGCGACGGAAGACCGCCGTGGAACGCGAGGATCGCCTGGACGTTCGAGTAATCGTACGTGGCTTCTCCCCGTAAATACGGCTCGAGGAACCCGAGTTGCCTAGCGACAAACTTCTCAAACGGGTTCAGGAATCCATCCTCCGGCCGGTATTTCTCCCAACGCAAGCCGTCCCACGGCTCGTTTCGCTTGAAAACCTCCAGCGCCAGACGGAGCGAAGGAGGATTCGGATTCACGATGTGATAGACGCGCCCCGTCGAACCGCGAACCGCGTAAATCTTCATGACCGTGTCCATGACAAAATCGATCGGTACGATGTTGAGCGTCGCATTCTCGTCGCCCGGGATGCGAAGGTCATAGTGCAGCGTCCCGGTCCGGGGATTGATCTTTTGCTTTTTACAGAGCCTGGTTCGGACGCTGCTGGCGATATCAAAGGGATGGTTGAACACATTGAACTGCTCGTAGCGCCCATAAAGCGAGTCCCCCACAACAATGCTGGGTCGGAAGATGGTGGCCTGGACTTCGCCACGGATTTGGGAGTGCCAGATTTGCCGCTCCGCCTTCCACTTGGAGTGCTCGTAGGTGTTGCGGAATGAGGGCGGACGGATGCCCGGAATCTCCCGAACGATCCCTTCATGCAGTTCTCCACTCGAGCCGAAGGTGCTGAAATAGTGAAGTTCGCCGATCCCCCGGGTCTTCGCGAAGTCGAGGATATTGAGGGTGCCGAGGAAGTTCGTATCGTAAACGTCCTGGCTTTTCGTCTCTGTAAGGTCGAGACACGCGGCCAGGTGCCAGATACCCCGCGTGCGCGAACCGCGCAACTCTTCGAGGAGCGAGGACGCGATACCGAGCCCTTTCTGACGGACATCGCCCGGAATGGCAAGGATCCGGGTGGAGAGCGACTCGTCGAATTCCGGGAGCAAATCCCGCATCCCGTGGAATACCGTTTCGAAACGACTTTTCGCCTCGGCCTCGCTGCCCGCGCGGATCGGGCAGACCACTTCATAGCCAAGTGCGGCGAGTCGATAGGCAAATCTTTTGCCCAGAACGCCGGTAAAACCTGTCAGGAGGATTCGGGGGCGTTGCTGATCATCACTCATGATGATACGGCATTCCAAGGTTTTGAAGGTACTTCATAGACGGTTGTTCCTTTCAGCTTCACGGCTAGTATAACCCTGAAAACAGGATTTCGGGATTAGGTGTTTACCCCAGTCAAAAATCATGGCTTTCCCCGATTGATTCTCTTCATGACTACCGGGAAGATTGGTCAGCGGAAACGTTGGCCGTATTGTAAGGAGGAAGATATGTCATTTGAGGAAAGCATGCCGGAGATCGCTAGTACCTTTCGGAATTACGGGGAACGGACGGGCGTCGCCAGCGAGTGGATGGAGGATGTAGCGACCGAGCGATTCCACCAGATGATTGAGTCAGATATTCTTCCGCTGTTCCACAAAACGGCGCACTTTTTGAAGGACCATTGTACGGTTCTGATCCGTCGTCAGGAGCACACGACGGAAGGGCCGTTGGTGGTCAGCGTTGCCATGATCATTACCCCGACGGAGGGTGCGCACCTTCGCCGACTGCGCCAACCCTACCCGAAATTGGAGATCTGCCTGAGACAGAAGACGCCGAAGGTGGTCATCTTCACCGAACAACTGCGCTCGGCGGAACTACAGATAGAAGAAATGAGCCTCTGCGAGTTAAATCCAGCGAAACTGGAACAATGCGCTCATGATTTCGTCGTGAAAGTTTTTCGGTGAGTCAGGGGGACACGAAAACTACTTCACCCCGATGTAGAGTCCTCGTCCTTTCATTAAGCCGTTGCGAATGAACTTCGCTCGCAGTCCCGCCTGTCGCATGAATCGAAGAATCTGTTGTGGCCCAAACATGGTGAGTTCGTGGCGATCGACAAAATGCTTCACCGTTCTGTCTTTTTCTGCGACGAGATAATGCATGCCCAGGATGGAGACGTTGCCGCGGGCTTTAGAAACGTCCAGCCGCGCAATCTTGATGTGGTCATCGCCATAGGTCGTCATGTGAGGGAGACCTGTTTTGAAGATTTTTTCCGTCAGCCACGGTTCGATGATGACCACGCCGCCTTTCTTCAAGTGGCGCGCGAAATTCTGCAAGGTTCGTTTCAAATCGGCGGATGTCTTTACGTACCCGATTGAGCTGAAGAGGCAGGTGATCACGTCGAACTCTTTCCCGAGATTGAGCGTCACCATATCCGCTTGCTGGAAGCGAACGCCTTTGATGTTCCGGCGGGCGACACCGAGCATGCCCGTGCTGATATCGGTTCCCAGCACGCGGAATTTATCTTTCAGGTACTGGGTGTGCCTGCCCGTCCCGCAAGCGACTTCGAGCAGGTCGTTTCCTTTCGACCGTTTGCATTTCGTGATCAGCCGCCGAATGGCAGCGACCTCCTTCTGGTAGTCTTTCCACGAATAAATCAGGTCGTAGTAGCGGGCCAGGTTCGTGTAGAGGATCTGTTTCTGCATGGTGGTTGCCTATCGCTCGACCGTAAAGGTGATGTCCGTGCCGGGAACGTAGCTGATGCCTTTGCTGTTCTTCTCCGTGCCGCCGTTGTCTTCCCGGTCCTCGCCCACGCTGTAAACCACGTAGCCTTTCGCGAGCGTTTTGTAGCGGAGCGGCTTTCCATCGAATGGGTCGGTGGGGACGGACGGAAGAAAGGCTGGGACGAGGTCGGTGAGTTGGCCTGGCAACTTGCCGTTGGCGAGCCGATAGCGCTCGATGGCGAGGGCAGACCGGGCATCACGCATCTTGGCATCGCAGGCTGCACTTTTATTCAACGTATAATCAAGAACAGGAACCATCATGCGTAAAAGAAAATGCCATGGTGCCAAGTGCTGCATTTGTTCGTCCAAAGTACGAAACGCAATAATGTTTTCCGGCGAGGGAAGTTTTGTCGCTTCTATGTATCGCTCCATCTCGTCGAGATAGGTTCTTTCGTCGAGCTGTAGCAATCCCGTCAAACTATACACCGTCATGAACACACGAACAGGAACTGGGTCATCGTCATTCATGTTCGTTGCGGGAATTCGCCCGGTCCGCAACCCCTCAAGAAAATCTACATGCGTACAACGTTCGCCGACAAAGGCGCACGTAAACGCTTTCCGTCTCTCCACTTCTGAAATAACGACAGCAAGATTGGCAAGCTGCACATCTGTCAGAACCATCTCGTTAATACAGCGCTCAAGGCCCCCCACCGCCAGGTCGTCACAGGCAACGCTTGCATCGTAGGAAATAACAGATGGCTCCTGACTCAACGATTGAGAAACGCCGAAGATGGCGGATACCGATTCAATTGCCGGTTCCGCTTGTTGACGATCTGTGTATTGAATCACTTCAAGCTCAAGCAGCCTCGCGGCCTGACGAATGCGCTTCAGATGTGGGAATAACGTCATGACTCCGTTCTTAAAATCGACAGGGTAACGGCTGGATTTCATCAGGCCTGCTCTGTGCAATAGCTGCAGCGATTCGGAGTTGGCGGCCAGATACTCGGTGATTAACTTCTGCATCTCGGGGGGCAGAGGCTTCGTCCCTGGAGGAAGCTTGGCCATTCCGACGATAGGCAACAGGTCGCGCTTCAGGTGCGGAGTGAAACGAGCTGGTCGATCCTTTGCGTCAGAAGGTGGAGGCAATCGGTCCGATTCGTTCGTCCACATCTGAAAATGCGCGAAGGCTTCGCCATAAACAGTGGCCGCATTTTCGCCGGGGGGTGGTTGGACATACCATTTATCGAGTTCCGCGCAGGTGGCAGGGAAACCGGCGCGATGGATGGCGTCGATACGAGTCTGGATACTTCGCGAGAGAGTGTAGCGATAAACGAAGTACAAGGCGATGAGGCCTACAAAGATGAGCACAACGACCTTGAAGCGGTGCGTCTTCCGGTTTGGCGGGACTTGTGGTGGTGGGCCGTTCATGTCGTCGGTTCGGCCTAGTTCAGAACTCTTTCACGCGTCCCGGGAGGCGAAGTCCATCCAAAACTTGGCTCTGGACATCGTATTCCGATAATGGTATGGTTCGAGATGTGATGATTTACGACGAGAGAGCGGAGCACGAGGGCGGTCGCAGCAGCGCTTACCAGGCTGTGCTACGCGGAGCCTATTGCAGCGAACGGCGGGACGGCGGTCATAGACCGCCGCTACAGGTACGGGAGGGGGCTGCGGAAAACATGTGTTTCTGCGAAACGAACTCCCCAGTTAACTACGGATTTTGCAAGCACTTAGGCGGGCGGCTCTCGGAAAGTGGCCGGGTTCGCCCGGCAAAGCTGAATCCATTTTGGATTGCCCGGGAGGGGGATTTGGGGTATAAGTCCGTCCCTGCTAGGAGACCAGTGGTTCCTGGAAGGATAGAGATTTCCGATGAATAAACACGCAAATGCCACGGCCAAGAGCCGGGCGAAGAACGCCGCGCCGATTGTCGAACTCGGCGCTGAATCGCACGCGCCCATGCGCGGTGCGGACATCCTTGTCAAATGCCTTGAGCGCGAGGGTGTGGACGCGGTGTTTGCGTATCCCGGCGGAGCGAGCATGGAAATGCACCAGGCGTTGACGCGCTCGAAGATCATTCGCACCATCCTGCCGCGGCACGAACAGGGTGGCGCGTTCGCGGCGGAGGGGTATGCCCGCGCAAGCGGCAAATGCGGCGTCGCCATCGCGACCAGCGGGCCCGGGGCGACGAACCTCGTCACGGGCGCGGCCGATGCGTACATGGATTCCATCCCGCTCATCTTGATCACGGGGCAGGTCCCGCGGGCGATGATCGGCAAAGGCGCGTTTCAGGAGACGGATGTTTTTGGGTTGGCGCTGCCGATCGTCAAGCACAGCTACCTCGTCATGAACGTCGAGGACATCCCGCGCGTCGTCAAAGAGGCGTTTTACATCGCGAACACGGGTCGGCCCGGCCCGGTCTGGATCGATATCCCGAAAGACGTCCAGCAGAGCATGTGGAAACCGGTTTTTCCGGAGAAGATCAACCTGCGCGGGTACAACCCGGACAAGAAGATCAGCGACATCGCGGTCAACGAGATCGCCGGTCTCATTGAAAAGAGCGAACGCCCCGTCATCTACGCGGGCGGCGGCATCATCTCGTCAAACGCGAGCGAGGAACTGATTGCGTTCGTTGAGAAGACGGGCATCCCGATTGCCACGACGTTGATGGGCATCGGCGCGATCCCGACCGACCACGAGCTTTCGATGAGCTGGCTTGGCATGCACGGCACGGTCACCGCGAACTACGCGGTCGACAAATCTGATTTACTGTTGGCGCTTGGTGTCCGTTTTGACGACCGCGTCACGGGCAAGGTCAGCGAATTTGCTAAGCACGGGACGATTGTCCATATCGACGTCGACCCGAGCGAGATCAACAAGAACAAGGTCGCGCATTTGCCGATCGTCAGCGACATCAAGTACGCGCTGCAACAACTCAACCGGGTTGTCAAAGGCAAGCAGCAGTTCAAGGCGTGGCACGCGCAGATCGCGGAGTGGAAGAAGCAGTATCCCTTCCGCTATCGCGTCACCGACGAGGTTTTGAAATCGCAATACGTCCGCGATTTCCTCAAGGGCGACATCAACGAGATCATCATGCCGCAGCATGTGGTCGAGTTGCTCAGCGAATTGACGAAGGGCGAAGCCATCCTCACCACGGGCGTCGGCCAGCATCAGATGTGGGCGGGGCAATATTACAAGTTCAAGCACCCGCGCACGTTCCTGACTTCGGCGGGCCTCGGCGCAATGGGCTACGGTTATCCTGCGGCGATGGGCGCGAAGGTCGCGTTTCCCGACAAAGAGGTCGTTGATATCGACGGCGACGGTTCATTTTTGATGAACATCCAGGAATTGGCGACGGCGCACATCGAACGGATCGCGGCGAAGGCACTGGTTCTCAACAACCAACACCTCGGGATGGTTGTCCAGTGGGAAGATAAATTCTACGATTCCAATCGCGGCCATACGTATCTCGGCGACCCGCAGAACCCGCACAAGGTTTATCCCGATTACGTTGCCATCGCGAAAGGCTTCAACGTTCCCGCCGAGCGCGTGACGCGGAAGAGCGAATTGCGCGCGGCGATGAAGCGGATGCTGGAGTCGAAGGAGCCGTACGTCCTCGACGTCATCGTTCCTTTCACCGAGCACGTGCTGCCGATGATTCCGTCGGGCAAGACGGTCAAAGACATCATCATTGAGAAGGACGCCAAGCCCGTTCTCGGCACCAATCTCGGGCTGTAGCCAGCGGGGTTTGCTGTTCACGACGGTTTTTGTAGTCGAGAGGCCCGGCACTCGGTACAATCTACCCAATGGATCGACCACGGATACGGACAACGCTCGTGCTGTGCGTCTTCACTGCGGTCTTCATCGCACTGACCGTCGGCAGTTACACGCAGAAATCTGCGACGGTTGATGAGCCGCAGCATTTGACCGCGGGGTACACGGCGCTGCGCCTGCACGACTACCGTCTCGACCCGGAACACCCGCCATTCTTGCGCCTCTGGGCGGCGCTGCCACTCCTGGCGATGCCCGACGTGCAGCTCGATACCAACACCGTCTCGTGGGAGACGGGGCAAAGTTGGGATTTCAGCCGCCACTTCCTGTACGAACTCAATGATGCCGACCACTTGCTCTATCGCGCGCGGTTCATGATGGTGATCGTCGGCATCGTGTTGGGCGTGCTCATCTTTAGTTGGGCCCAGGAACTCTTTGGGTTCTGGACGGCGGCGGCGGTGCTCGCGTTGTATTGCCTCGAACCGAATATTCTCGCGCACTCGAGCTTGGTGACGACAGACCTCGGCGTGACCTGCTTCATCTTCGGCGCGCTCTACTTTCTCTGGCGCCTGACGCGTACCTTGACCCTCGGGAACGCCGTGGGTCTGGCCTCCTTCTTTGCTCTCGCGCAAGTTTCCAAATTCTCCGGCCTGGTCCTCGGGCCAATCGTCGTGGTGCTGCTGCTGGTCCGCCTTCTGGGCGGAGGAGCGTGGCCTTACCAATTCCGCAATCGGGGTGAACTCCGCTCCGTCCGAGACAAGCTGCTCACAATGGCCGCTGTCGTAGTGGTGCTGGCGGTCACCTCGTACATCGCTGTGTGGGCGGTTTACGGCTTCCACTACGGCCCAACTGCTCCCAGCACTGACCTGACGCTCCTGCGGAAAAACCCCCAACTTCTTGACCGAGTGCATACCACCTGGGTCATTGGCAGTTGGTTCGATGAACATCGGCTTTTGCCGGATACCTATACACGCAGTCTGATCCTCGCCCAGGTCAAGGGCCAACGCCGCTCCGCGTACCTGGCGGGCGAGTTCAGTCGCACCGGCTGGTGGTATTATTTTCCCTTGGCATTCATGATCAAGACACCGTTGGCAGTACTCTTCCTGTTCACTTGCGGTTTGGTGCTCAGCCTGAAAACGCGCACGCGCTGGAAGAGTGAAGACGCATTTATCATTCTGCCGTTGGTGATCTACCTCGGGATGGCGATCATGGCCCACCTCAACATCGGTCTGCGCCACCTTCTCCCCATCTACCCGCTGGTCCTGCTGATCTGTGGAATCACCCTGGAAGAAATGCGCGTCCGGTGGCGCCCTGTTTTCCTCATGGTGCCGATCGTGGTCGCGGCCGTCGAATTGGCGCTGGTATACCCGCATTGTCTCGCGTTCTTCAATCAGCTCATCCGCGGGCCCGGAAACGGCCATCTGGTGTTGCTCGATTCGAACCTCGATTGGGGCCAGGATCTCAAGCCCTTGAAACGCTGGATGGACGCAAACCAGGTCGCGCAGATCAACCTCGATTACTTCGGCACGGCTGATCCTGCTTATTACGGCATTCACGCCACCGTGTTGACCGGTTCGCCTTCATCTTTGACGACGCAGTTCACAGAGCCCCATCTACCCGGGTATGTTGCCGTGAGCGTGCAGAATCTACACGGTGTGCGGGGGGGCGAATCACAACGCGAATTCTACGCGCCCCTCCTGGAGCGAGACCCAACCGCCAACATCGGTTACTCGATTCACGTCTATTGGGTTGAAACCAATTGGTGGTACAATTCGCAACCATGAGCGTTCCCGAACGGTGGCGTTCCACCACCACCCTGCTGATCTTCGCCGCCGTTTTTATCACGTTGACCGTCAGCAGCTACACGCGCGAGTCGGCCACCTGGGATGAGCCGCAGCATGTGGTCACGGGATACAGCGCGCTCCGGTTCCATGACTACCGCACCGATCCGGAGCATCCGCCCTTCATCCGCATGTGGGCTGCGCTACCCCTGCTCGCAATGGACAACGTCAAAGTTGATTTGCAAAGAATCGACGCGGTGGATCCCGTGGTCTGGGCGGGCGGCGATCAATTCTTCTTCTGCCACGAAATGCTCTACGTGGCGAACGACGCTGACCACCTTTTGTACCAGGCGCGGTTTATGGTCGTACTGTTGGGTGTACTACTGGGTGTGTTGCTGTTTTGTTGGACACGGGAGCTGTTCGGTTTCTGGCCCGCAATGATCGTGCTGGGATTGTACACGATCGAGCCCAATCTTTTGGCCCACGCGCGACTGGTCACGACAGACTTTGGTGTGACTTGTTTCATTTTTGGGACTCTCTACTTCCTCTGGCGGACAACCCGACGGTTGACTCCGGCCAACGTGGGCGGGTTGCTTGGGTTCTTCGTGTTGGCGCAAATCAGCAAGTTCTCGGCGCTTCTGTTGGGCCCGATCGTCCTCGCATTGCTTCTGGCGCGCGTTTGCCAGAAAGCACCCTGGCCGGCCAGCCTTGGCCGGCGAGCAGCGGTTGATGGTCGTCTACAGAAATTAGCAGTCGCGCTGGGCTTCGTCGTCGCTCTCGCTTTGGCGACGTGGGTCGCGATTTGGGCTGTCTACGATTTTCGGTATTTACCTTCGGACACGCCCGCCTGGCGCTGGAGTTTCCATGAGGATCCCGGCATCCTTCAACGCACTCCCCTGCTTACCAAGGCGGTCACGTGGATTGATGAACATCAGCTACTGCCGAATGCCTACTCCGAAGGTTTTCTTCTCGGACAGGTCAAGGCACAGAAACGGAGTGGCTTTCTTGCGGGGAGTTACAGTATCAACGGGTGGTGGTATTTTTTCCCGCTGGCGTTTCTCATTAAAACCCCCATCTCGCTGATCTTGTTGCTTCTCGCGGGCCTTGTGCTCGCCGCGGTCCGTTGGCGGCGTTTCCTCGATCAAAACATCTACGTGCTCCTCCCGTTGTTCACTTTTTTGGCGACCGCGATGATGATGAAGTTGAATATTGGTGTGCGGCACATCCTGCCCATCCAACCGTTCGTATTGCTGCTGGCCGGAACCGCTATCGCGGAATTGTACGCCTCTCACCGGAGGCCCTTCCGTTTGCTATTAGGCGCGGCCTGTCTCGTGGCCGTCGTGGAGTTCGCACTGATTTGCCCGCACTACCTGGCGTTTTTTAATCAATTTGTAGGTGGTCCGCGAAATGGACATAATTACCTCGTCGATTCCAACTTGGATTGGGGACAGGATTTGAAGGGGTTAAAGGGCTGGATGGACGGGCACGGAGTGAGCCACATCAACTTGAGCTACTTCGGCACGGCCGATCCCGCCTACTACAACATCGACTGCACCTACCTGCCCGGGGGTCCTTTTTTTACGGATCGGCTTGTGAAGTCTCCCGATCTACCCGGCTACGTCGCTGTGAGCGTCACCAACTTGCGAGGGGTTTATTTTGCGGAGAGTTCCCGGCTAATTTACCACAAGCTACTACTGGCTAAACCCGTCGCGATCATCGGCTACTCGATCTACGTTTACCGTCTCCAAGCCCCCGGTGGTTCCCGACCGTGAACTTGTGGCCCTTATTCGCTGGGGCCCTCTTCACCCTGCTCTGTGAACTCTTCGCCACCTTCCTGTTTCATACGCTTCAGGACTTCCGACATATCCTCGACGGCAGAGAAGACCTTGGTCGCCACGTAAATCGGGCTCTTTTGCTGGACCGCCAGGGCGATGCAGTCGCTCGGGCGGGAATCGATCTCCAGGATTTTCTTGCCGAGTTCGTTTTCCGCGCGCAACACGAGCCGCGCGTAGTACGTGCTGTTCTTGAGATCGTTAATGACAATGCGCTCCACTTTCACACCCAGGCCGGTGAAAATATGACCGATGAGGTCGTGGGTGAGCGGGCGTTCCTTCGGTGTGCTGCGCAGAAACATCGTAATCGCCGCGCCCACGCTATGATCAACGTAGATGACAAACGTCTTCTCGCTGTTACCGACGAAGACCGCACAGCCGTTGGTTGTCGGCAAGACCCCTTTTACTTGGACCTCAACAACGTCGTTTTTCACGGGTCTACTTTAAATGCCTTTGCTCGGAAAGGCAAACTTCGCTGCTGCGGCTTAGAAAAGGCAAATCGCGGCGGTGATCACCGTGGAATACTGGCCCTGGGGATGGCCGACCGCCGTCTGCGTGCAATTGCTGGTTCGCACAATCTTGCCGCTCATCCGGAACACCTGCTCCTTTTCATCCCAACTGCCGTCTTCGTTGAACTCCACGCCAAGCGTCGTCCCCAACATGGCTGCTGCCATGTCCTCGGAGAAATTGCCGGCGGTGGTGTCGTTCATGCCGTAAGCGTGGAGCTCGCTCAAGTAGCCATAGGCGTCCTCATCGGCGGGTTGTGCGACGCCGATCGACGCGGCAATGAGCCGATGCGGTTCGTTCGTGGAAATGCGTGCAATCACGGCAAAGGTGATCTGCCCCGGCTGCAGCAACTGCTCGCCCTGCTTGCGCGAGATGATCTTGCATCGCGGCGGCAGGATGCTCGAGACGGTCACGAGGTTGCACTTCTCGATACCTGCGTCGCGCAATGCCAACTCAAAACTGCGCAACTCGTGCTTGTGGGTCCCGACACCTTTGGTCAAAAAAATCTTCGATGGAACAAAATGCATGTGATTGTTTCTCGCCTCCGGGCGGAAGAGAAACAAATTTCTTGCAGCAATGCAAGAAATTCATCATGGTTCTGACGGATTTCTTACATGCCAACTAGGGCACATATCGTCAACATTGGCCTCATCCAGATGCGTTGCACATCCGAACCGCAGGCAAATCTGCGGAAGGGACTCGCTCTCGTTGCGAAAGCTGCCCGACGTGGCGCCCAGATAATCTGCCTGCCGGAGCTCTTTCGCTCGCTCTACTTCTGCCAAACGGAAGACCACCGCCAGTTCGCGCTCGCCGAGCCGATTCCCGGCTCGACAACCACGGCGCTCGCGAAGGCTGCTCGCCAGCATCGCGTTACTATTGTCGGCTCAATATTTGAAAAACGATCGGCGGGCGTTTACCACAACACCGCTGTTGTCCTCAACGCCCAAGGGAAACTTGTCGGCAAATATCGCAAGATGCACATTCCGGACGACCCCCTGTATTATGAAAAATTCTATTTCGCGCCGGGCGATCTCGGATTCCAATCGTTCGCGACCCAGCATGCCAACATCGGCACGCTTATTTGCTGGGACCAATGGTATCCCGAAGGCGCACGGCTCACCGCGCTGAAGGGTGCGGAGATCCTCTTCTACCCAACGGCCATCGGTTGGCATCGGAAAGAAAAGAAGCTGTTTGGAAAGAAACAACATGAAGCGTGGGTCACGATCCAGCGTTCCCACGCGATTGCGAATGGCGTTTTCGTCGCCGCAGTCAACCGCGTCGGGACCGAAGGTACGGTGCAATTCTGGGGTGGCTCCTTCGTGTGCGATCCATTTGGCGAGGTGATCGCCGAAGCGAACCACGACCAGGAGGAAGTGCTCCTGGCAAAATGCGATCTTCGCAAAGTTGAGGAGACGCGCCAGCATTGGCCGTTCCTCCGCGATCGACGGATCGACGCCTACGGCGGCATCACACAGCGCCTGCTCGACTGATGGCGGCACAAACTCCACGCGAACTCGGCTACCGCATGCCCGCTGAATGGCAACCGCACGCGGCCACCTGGCTGAGTTGGCCTCGACCCGACGGGATTAGTTTTCCCGACCGCTATGCAGAGGCGCTTCCCACGCTTGGCGAAATGGTTCGGACACTGGTGCCGCACGAACGTGTCGACATCAACGTTCGCGATGAAGATGTCGAAGTTGTTGCCCGCAAGGCTATCGGAGATACTGGAAACGTCTTCTATCACCGCATTCCCTCGTACGAACCCTGGTGCCGCGACCACGGACCGATTTTCGTAAAGCGTGGCCATGAAATCGCCGTTGTGGACTGGGACTACAACGCATGGGGGAGCAAATACCCGCCGTACGACGATGACGATGCGGTGCCACGGCGCGTCGCCGAAGTATTGGGGTTGCCAGTTTTCAACCCCGGCATTGTGATGGAGGGTGGCGCGCTCGACGTCAATGGTGCGGGGACATTACTGACCACCGAATCCTGCCTGCTAAATCCCAATCGTAACCCCCACCTCAATAAGGAACAAATCGAGCTACATCTTCGCGATTATCTGGGGGTCACCAACATCCTCTGGCTGGGGGACGGGATCGTTGGTGATGACACCGACGGGCATGTGGACGATCTCACGCGGTTCGTCAACCCGACCACCGTGGTCACGGCCATCGAGCAGGATCCACAAGACGCCAATTACTGGCCCCTGCAGGAGAATCGGAAACGGCTCCGCACGATGCGCGACCAGGATGGAAGCCCATTGCGGGTCGTCGAGCTACCGATGCCCGGTATCATCGAATACGACGGTCAGAGATTGCCAGCAAGCTACGCCAATTTCTACATTGCAAATACTGTGGTGTTGTTACCCACCTACCGCAACCGGACGACCGACGCCGTTGCAAGGGAAATACTACAGAAACTCTTTGCCGATCGACGCGTGGTGGGCATCGACAGCACAAATCTGATTTGGGGGCTCGGCTCTTTCCACTGTCTGACGCAGCAGCAGCCTGCAATCTAGCGGTCGGCCCCGAAGCTACGGTCCGAACCCGTCATTGACGCTCGAAACCATGTTGTTCGTCTTGCCGCCGATGCTTTGCAGAATGACTACCGCCACGATCGAGACGAGGAAGAGGATGACCGCGTACTCGGTAAGAGTCGCGCCCGATTTCGCCCTCAGTTTTCTGAGCAACTTCTGTTGTCTTCTGTTCATTTAATCCCTTACCAACAGTCTATCCCCAAGTCGAGAAGAGCATACAGTGTTTCTTAAGAATTGCCAACAAATTCGCTTAAATTTTTGTGTCTAGAATCTGTACAAAGCAAATTAGGGATTTCCCCTAACAGCTTAGAGCCCAATCTTTTGCCAGTCCCCTTACTAATCAACAAGGTTACCATTCACGACAAGAAACATCACGCGCGGGCGGCCATTCCACATAATCTTCGCCATCGAGAATCGCCGACGGGCATCACGCTGAGTCTCCCCATCCGAACCAATTCAAAATCCTGGAACTCCTTGCTCGCCTTGACCTCGGCCAGTGTGACGGGCCGCAGTAATCGCTCTAGTGGTTTTAGATCAACAACTGCCAATTTCGGGTCGTTCTCCTTTCGATCGGGATAGGGATCGCTTGTTACCTCGGCGATACCGACAATTTGCTTCTCATCGCCCGTATGGTAGATAAACGCCAGATCGCCCCGCTTCATCGATCGCAGATGTTTCAGGGCCAAAGCGTTTGCGACGCCATCCCACACCGCGCGCTTCTCGCGCTCCAAATCAGCAAATGAATATGTGCTCGGCTCGGTCTTCAATAACCAGTGGTTCGGCATGATCTTTTCATCTCCTCGGATTTTCTCACACCTACCGCCGTTCAGGCGCGCTCGAAGACGAGTGCTCCCGGCTGTTTCTTGTCCACTCCCACGATAATCTTGTCGCCTTCCTTGAATCTGCCGGAAAGGATATCCAACGACAGGGCGTCCAGGATCCTCTTTTGGATGACGCGCTTGAGCGGACGCGCTCCAAAAATCGGATCGTAACCTTCACGCGCGATCAACTCTTTCGCCGCATCGCTAACACGGAGCGCAATATTCTGGTCGGCGAGGCGCTTCTCAACACGCACGAGCTGGATCTCCACAATCCGCTTGATATCCTCCCGCGGCAGTTGATGGAACAGCACGATCTCGTCCACACGGTTGAGAAACTCGGGGCGAAAATGCGCTCGCAGATCACCCATGACCTGTTGACGGACCGCGTCGTCATCCCCTCCTCCTTCGGCGAAATAACGCGAGCCGAGGTTGCTGGTCATGATGATAACCGTGTTCTTGAAGTCCACGATGCGACCCTGCCCATCGGTCAATCGCCCATCATCGAGGACCTGTAACATCACGTTGAACACATCGTGGTGCGCCTTCTCAATCTCATCGAAGAGCACCACCGAATACGGCCGGCGCCGCACCGCTTCCGTTAACTGGCCGCCCTCTTCATAGCCAACATAACCCGGTGGCGCGCCGATAAGCCGTGCCACCGTATGCTTCTCCATGTACTCGCTCATGTCGATGCGGACCATGGCATTCTCATCGTCAAAGAGAAACTCAGCCAGCGCCCGGGCCAACTCCGTTTTACCCACACCGGTTGGCCCAAGGAAAATAAACGAACCCATGGGCCGATGGGGATCCTGCAGACCACTGCGCGCCCGGCGCACAGCATTCGACACGGCAACAATCGCGTCCTGCTGTCCCACGACCCGCTGGCGCAACCGTTCTTCCATGTGAACCAGTTTTTCACGCTCACCTTCGACCAACCGCGATACGGGAATGCCCGTCCACGTCGCCACGACTTTGGCGATGTCGTCCTCCGTGACCTCTTCGGTCAACATTTTTGAGGTCTTCTGGAGCTTCGCCAGCTTCGCGTCGGCCTCCTGTAGTTTCTTTTCCAACTCCGGCAGCCGTCCGTATTGGATCTCGCTGGCCTTTCCCAAATCTCCCTCACGTTTGGCCTGTTCAATCTGCTCCTTGGACATCTCCAGTGCCGACTTCAGGTTGCGAATCTCGTCGACCACACCCTTCTCATTTTGCCATTGCGTTTTCAGCTTCTTGGCCTGCTCCTGCAGGTCGGCGAGTTCTTTCTCCAGCTTCTGCAAGCGCTCCTCGCTGGCTTTATCCCGCTCCTTCTTCAACGCCGTTCGCTCGATCTCCAACTGCATGACGCGGCGCTCAATTTGGTCGATCTCGGCCGGCAGCGAATCCAACTCGATCCGCAGTCGCGAGGCCGCCTCGTCGATCAAGTCAATCGCCTTATCGGGCAGGAACCGGTCCGCAATGTACCGCTGCGAGAGGACTGCGGCACTGACCAGCGCGCTGTCCTGGATGCGCACGCCGTGGTGTACCTCGTAACGCTCCTTCAATCCGCGCAGTATCGCGATCGTGTCTTCCACCGACGGTTCACCCACGAAAACCGGCTGGAAGCGCCGCTCCAGCGCGGGATCTTTCTCGATGTACTTGCGGTATTCGTCCAAGGTCGTGGCGCCGATCGTATGCAGTTCGCCGCGAGCCAGCGACGGCTTGAGCATATTGGCCGCGTCCACAGGCGCGCCCTCGGACTTGCCCGCTCCGACGATCGTATGTAATTCGTCGATGAAGAGGATGATCCGGCCTTCGCTCGCGATGACTTCCTTCAGGAATGCCTTGAGCCGATCTTCAAACTCGCCACGGTATTTCGCGCCGGCCAGCATCGCGCCAATGTCCATGGCGATCAACCGCTTCCCCTTGAGGCCCTCCGGTACATCACCGCTTACGATCCGCCGCGCCAACCCCTCCGCAATGGCCGTTTTGCCGACGCCGGGGTCGCCGATGAGCACTGGGTTGTTCTTGGTGCGACGAGAGAGTACCTGCATCACGCGCCGAATCTCGGGATCGCGGCCGATGACGGGATCGAGTTTGCCGCGGCGAGCTTCCTCGGTCAGGTCCCGCCCGTACTTGGCGAGAGCCTGGTATTTGTCTTCCGGATTTTGGTCGGTGACTTGCGTGTTGCCCCGGACTTCACGCAGTGCCTTCAGAATGGCGGCCGTGGTCACGCCGTAAGGCTTGAGAAGATTTGTCGTCTCGGCGAGTCCAAGCAGGATGTGCTCCGTGCTGACGAATTGGTCCTTGAGTTTGTCGGCCTGCGCGAAAGCGGCATCGAGTGCGGTGCGCAGCGCTTTCCCGAGATAGACCTGCGTCGAGTCAATCCCGTGCACCTGCGGGCGGCGCTTCAATGGATCGTCCAAACCGCGCAGGATCGCCTCGGGGTTCGCACCGAGTTTATCAAGCAAGGGACGCACAAGTCCGTCGGGTTGTTCGATCAGCGCGGAGAGCATGTGCTCGCAGTCAACCTCCTGGTGGTTGAGTTTCTGCGCCATCTCCTGTGCCGCTTGCAGGGCCTCCTGGGCCTTGATCGTAAGTTTATCAAAGCGAATCATCGGTCGAAATCACCTTAGCACTCGAAGTGCCACGATGCAAAAAGTTCTACCGGCGCTGATTCTCCGACAAGGCACCGGCGCAAACTGTCACAGACGACTGCGAATGTCACAGTCCTCTCTGCCAGGTTGACACACTAGGACGCAGTGGTTAGGCGCGCACGCATCTCGGCGAGTTGTTGCTCCAACTCGTGAAGCTTGGCGACCGTTTCGGGAAGACGTTGGATGGCTGCGTTGGCGCGCTTGAATTCCTTGTGGGGCACCGCCGGCGCCCCAAGCACCATGGCGCCGGGGGGTACATCCTTCGTGACGCCCGCTTGCGCCATAACGATGCTCTTGTCGCCAATGGTGAGATGTCCCGCAACACCGACCTGGCCCGCGATGGTCACCTGGTTGCCGATGATGGTGCTGCCGGCGATGCCAACCAGTGCGCAGATAAGGCAATGATCCCCGATGGCACAGTTGTGGCCGATCTGGACAAGATTATCGATCTTCGTCCCCTGCCCCACACGGGTCCGTCCAAAGCGACCGCGGTCGATGGTCGTGTTGGCGCCGATCTCAACATCGTCGCCAATCTCAACGTGGCCGACTTGGGGAATCTTGCGGTGTTTGCCTCCGGCGGTCTCAAAGCCAAAGCCATCCGCGCCCAGCACCACGCCGCAATGCAGAATCACATGGTCGCCCAGGACTGTCCGTTCCCGCAGGTTGACGTGAGCGTATAGCAGGCAGTCCGCGCCCAGGCGGCTCTCGTGACCAATGTAGCTGCCCGCCCCGATGATCGTACGGTCGCCGATGATGACGCCGTCTTCGATCACGGCATGCGGCTGAATGGACACATCCTTGCCAAGTTTCGCGGTGGGAGCTACGATCGCCGTCGGATGAGCGCCGGGTTTGTAAGCTACCGGACGTGGCGCAACCTGTGCGGCCAGCCTGACAAAAGCTTCCGAAGGATTATCGACACGGATAAGTCCGCCACCGAAGGCCACGTCCATGTCCGGGGCAACAATCAAAACGGAGGCCCGGGTCGTCTTGACGGCGGGCTGGTACTTCGGGCTGGCAACGAAACTGACATCACCGGGCACGGCCTCGCGGATACCCGCGAGACCAGTCACCAACTGCTCGGGGTTGCCCGTCAGCGCACCCCCCACCATGTGCGCAATATCGCGTGCCTTTAGCTGCACATTTACTTCTTGTCGTTCTTCTTCTCAGCAGGCTTGGGGGACTCCGTCGTCTTCGGCTGGTTCTTGTTCAAGACCTTGATGATGTCGTCGGTGATTTCCATCGAATCCTGGCTGAACAAAACAGTGGCGACGCCGTTGCCCGTGGTACCCGACTTGTCCAACACGAGTTGATAGCCCGCGTCCCGCGATTCCTTGTCAATGACGTCCTGGATTTCCTTGAGAATCGTTTGGCGCATGCGCAATTGTTGGTCCTGGAGAATCTTGCCGTGACTGGTGCGATACTCTTCGAGGTCACGCTGGATTTTCTGCGTTTCGGCGAGTTTCTCCGACACGGCCTTGCGCTTTTGTTCGCGGACCTCCGCGGTGTACTCGGGTTTGTCCTGTTCCTCGCGCAACTTGTTCAGCTCTTCGATCTCTTTCTTGTAATTGTCGACCATTTCATTGAGTTCCTTGTTGAAGGACTCGGCCGTATCCTTGATCTTGCCCGAGGCGATCGGCGTCTTGTAGTAATCGGTAAAGACCCTGTTCAGATCAATGGTGACGATGCGCCCCGCAGGCGCCTGCGCCGACGCTGTCAACACCAGCGCGACGGAACTCATGGCAACGAATGCAATAATTGTGTTTTTCATCTTATCTTTCTACGCAACCTTTCCTTTATTCTCTTCGACTTTCGTGGCAGCCAGCATATCAGAACTGGTAGCCGACACTAAACTGAATTTTTCCGGTTCGCCCGGTGAATTTGTCCGACATAATCGGATAGGCATAGTCCAACCGTAGTGGCCCAATTGGCAAATTGAGCCGCACACCCATACCGGCATCTGATTTCAAATCGCTAAAACTGAAATCGTACGAGTTCCGGTACACGTTGCCGATGTCAAAGAAGAAGGCGCCACGCATGCGCTCGACAATCGGGTAGGTGTACTCGGCCGTAGCGTTCAGGGAAGTGTTCCCACCAATGGGCTCGTTGTTCCCATCCTTCGGGCTGACCTTGCGGAACGCGAACCCGCGCAACGTATTGGCGCCACCAAGAAAGTAGCGGTCGAAAATCGGCACGGGATCAACCGCGCGTGTGACCGTGCTGGTTACCCCGCCGTTCACCACGGTCTCGATCACATTCGATGCGTTACCCCGGGTTGAGCCAAAGGAGTCAACCACGCCCGCCGCACCGACCAATTGCAGCACCTGTTTGTCAAAGAACGGGAAATAGAACGAGGTCTTCGCGTTCAGCTTGTAATCATCAACATTCCCCCCCACCGGCCCGCCAGCCACCTCCGCGCTGACTTCCGTGCGGTTGCCCCGGGTCGTCAGGAATACGCTGTCCCGTGTATCATAAACCAGCGTCCCCGTGACCGAGCTACGCGTATGGGATCCGTTCTGCGATTGCAACTCCTGGGAAGCGATATGGTCCACAGTCAAATCGATGTCCTGGATGCCGTACTCGAGTCGGGCTCGGACAAACGCGTTCAAGGCTTTTTCGAGCCATAAATCGGCGCCGGTCCGTTGTTCGCTATATTGCGTGCTCAAGAACTGACTGTTATGGTGAAACGCGTCGAAACCCAGCGACAGCTTCTGGTCGAGGAACCACGGCTCGACGAACGAAAGTACTTCGTCCTGCCGCTTAAAACCAACTTGCAGGCGCAAGCGCAGTTTCTCGCCGCCGCCGGTGAAACTCGGCCAGTTGAACAGATCAAAATTGCCCTGGGTAATTTCGACGAAACCAAGCAGACTGTCGATGGAGCTGAATCCCGCGCCAAAGGTGACCGACCCGGTGCGCTGCTCCTCCAGATTGAGCACCAAATCCTTCCGGTTCGGCACGTCCGTCGGCTCGGGAGTTGCCTCAACCTTCGAAAAATAGCCCAGGTTCTTGAGGCGTTCGACACTGCGATCCACTCGCACGGTGTCGTAGATCTCGCCCGGATTGACCGCCAACTCGCGGCGGATGACCTTGTCCTTCGTCTTGGTGTTGCCCCGGATATCGATCTTTTCAATATACGTCAGTTCACCTTCATGAATGGAATACGTCATGTCAATACGGCCAGTTTCAACGTTGGGCACGCGAATTGGGCGCACACTTGTATCCAGGTAGCCTCGCGCTCCGTAGTAGTCTTCAATCGCCTTCTGGTCGGCCGACATGGCGGCAGGTGTGAAGGTTTTTCCGGAGGTCATCTTGACGTGCTTCTCCAGGTCCGGCGTGGGAAATAGCTTGTTCCCATCAATCGTGACGGAGCCCACCTTGTACTGAGAACCTTCGAAAAGATCGATGTGGATTACCATCCACTTGGTCCCTACCCGCTCCGTATGCGTCCCGCGGATCTCCATGTCGATGTACCCGTTGGAATTATAGAAGTCGCGAAGCTTATCGAGATCTTCCTTGAAGTCCTCTTCCTTCAGCACGCCCGTGCTGGCCAGCCAGGAACCCCACCAGTGATGCCGCGTCTTCATGATTTTCAACAGGCGGTTGTCGGGAAACGCCTTGTTGCCCGTAAACTTGATCGCCTTGATGTAGATGCGCTCGCCCTCATGCACCTTGAACTTCAGGATGGCCTTGCCAGTGTCCTTGTCGACGCTGACCTCGTAAGTGACCTTGCAATCAGGGTAGCCGGACTTCTCGTAAAGATCCTGGATCTTGTGCGCGTCATCATGGGCCTTGCGCTCATCCAGGCTGTCCCCCACTTTCTGGCTGTACTCGCGCTTCAGCCGTTCTTCCTTAAAGCGCTTGTTGCCCTCCATGATGATTTCCTTGATCGTGGCCTTGCCCTGCACTTGGAAAACAATCCGCACCCCATCCACCATCGGCTCTTCCAATACCCGCACGTCATAAAAATAGCCGGTATTGATCAGGTTGCGAACGTCCTGTTCGATCATATCGCGGGTGCGTGGTTTGCCGACTGCCGTTTGAATGTTGGCCATCACCACCGCGCGGTTGACCGTCTCGGGGCCGCTGAATCGCACTTCAATCTCGCGGACAATGGTCTCCTCAGGTTCTTGGCTCTCTTGGGCGCAAGAAATCGTACTCGGAACATTCGCGGCAAGGATCGTGAGCAGCCCCCACAGCAGCCGCCTCATTCCTCGCCCCCTTCACTACTTGGAATATCCTCTTCGCTAACCAGTGCCTGGTCCTCAAATCTTGTGTATTCACTCAAGAAAGTCAGGTTCACGTCGCCAATCGGACCATTGCGTTGCTTCGCGATGACCAGGACGGCTTTGCCCTTCTCGGCGGCCTTGTCCCCTTCCTCCTCGGCGTAAACCTCCGGACGGACCAATAGACCCACCACGTCGGCATCCTGTTCAATCGCGCCCGACTCGCGCAGGTCTGACAGTTTCGGACGGCCACCTTCGCGCTGCTCGGGTTGACGGTTAAGCTGGCTTAACACGATGATCGGTATCTTCAGTTCCTTCGCTAGCGCCTTGACGCCCGTCGAAATATCCGCAATCTCCACTTGGCGGCTGAGATCGGCCCGGCGCGACGGCGCCCTCATCAACTGCATATAATCGATGATCAACAACCGAATGTCGTACTGCTGCTTCAATCGCCGGGCGCGGGCGCGCACCTGGTTGATCGAGAGGCTGGCCGAGTCATCGATGTACAACGGCGCTTTCATCAACTGGCTTGCGGCCGTGGTCAATGGATGAAAATCACGCTCGCTGAGGAACCCGTCGCGAATCTTGCGCAGGTTCACCTTCGCCTTCGAGCACAGCATGCGTTTGACCAGCTCCTCCGATGACATTTCCAAGCTGAACACACCGACGGGGATATTGTGGTCGATCGCGCAGTTCTCGGCGATGTTCATCGCCAGTGCGGTCTTGCCCATCGACGGGCGCGCCGCAATGACAATCATCTGGCCGTTGTGCAGCCCAGAGGTCATCCGATCCAACTCCCGAAAACCAGTGGGAATACCGCTGATCGCGCCGCGCTGGTCGTACAGCTTCTCGATGCTGGCCATCGCGTCCTTGATCATGTCGCGGACAGGCCGGGCACCGGTGGCGGTCTTCTCCGCCGTGATCTCGAAAATCTGCTGCTCGACCTCGTCGATCCACGTCTTTACGTCATCCTGCTGTTCGAACGAACGAGCGATGACGTCGTGCGCCGCGCCGATCAACTGGCGCAAGAGATGTTTCTCCCACACGATGTCGATGTAATGCTCGACATTGGCCGTGGTCGGCACGCGCGAAACCAAATCACTCAGGTAGACCGGACCGCCGATGGATTCGAGCTGGTTCTTGTCCTGCAGACGCTGCGTGAGGGTAATGAGATCAATCGCGTGCATCGCATCCTGCAGCCCGGCGATCTCGCGGAAAATGACGGTATGGGCGGCGTAATAAAAATGGTTCTCGCTCAGGCGCTCGCGCACTTGTGAGCCGGCCTCCGCCGGGCTGAGCAACATCGCGCCGAGCACGGCCATCTCGGCATCCAGGCTATTCGGGAGAACGCGGTCGAGAATGAGCGGCGCAGCCGACTTGGATTTCCCAAAAGGTTGGGCTTTTCCCGGACCATAGCTCCGCGCAGTACCGGCCCCTCCACTTTGGCCGGCGTTTTCGGATGTGAGAGGGTTGGTCGAAGCCATATAGCCGTCCCCACGAACTCCTGCGGCTATTTCTTCTTATCGGCTTTCGCCGTCTTCCTGCCAGCTTTTTCGTCTGCTGTCGTGGATTTCGCGGCCGGCGCGCTTCCCCCGTCGGGACCGACGACCCAAATCTTCACCTTCGTCACCACTTCGGAATGCAACTTCACATCCACGTCGTACACGCCCAGTTCGCGAATCGCGTGTTCGATCACGATCTTGCGCCGATCCACCTCGATGCCTTCCTTCTTCAACGCCTCGGAGATATCCGCGGAAGTGACGGAACCGTAAAGCTTGCCGTCCGGCCCCGCCGCCGCGGCAATCGTATACGATTGCTTCGTCAACTTGGTGAGGATGGCCTTCGCGTCTTCCAGTTGCGCCGCCAGGCTGGCTTCGCGCTTCTTGCGCAGGGATTCGACGCGGCGCAGGTTGCTCGCCGTCGCCGGCATGGCCAGGCCTTTGGGGAACAAAAAGTTTCTCGCGTAGCCGTCGGCGACCGCAATCGTGTCCCCTTCGGCCCCGAGGTTCTCAACGGGAGCGGTCAAAATGATCTGCGTGCTCATGGTGTTGGTGACTCCGTCCTATCGTACCAGCAACATCACGCGCGCCCGCTTGATCGCGGTGGCGAGTTGACGCTGGTGTTTGGCGCAATTGCCCGAAATTCGTCGCGGCAAAATCTTGCCACGTTCGGTCATGAACTTCTTCAGCAAATCCGCTTGTTTGAAATCGATATCGATCTGGTCGATGCACAACTTGCAGTCGCGCTTGACGACGATATCCCGTTTGTTCCTGCGGCCTTCCGGACCGCTTTCACGGCTGTCCCGGCTGTCAAAATTTCTCTCCATCATCTGTTCGTCTTCCTATCCTCAATGGCTGATTACGATTTCTGTCACTCGCCTAAAATGGAATATTGTCGTCCTCTGCTGGCGGCGCGTCCGATTCCCCGGCATCGCGCGCGGGCGGCGCGGCGGGCCGTCCACTGCGAGCGGCTGGTCGCGCGGGCGCCTGATCCCCGGGTGATTCATCCTTGAACTCTCCCCGGCCGCCCCCACTGGGTGCGCCCAGGAACTGCACGCGTTCCGCCACCACTTTCAACTTGTTGCGCTTCTGGCCGGATTCCTTGTCCTCCCAGCTGTCCAGCTTCAAGCGCCCTTCCACGAACACCGGCCGTCCCTTCGCAAGATACTGACCGGCTGTTTCCGCCTGCCGGCCCCAGACCTCAACATCCACGAAAGTGACTTCCTCTTTCTGCTCCCCGGTCTCTGTCGTCCAGCGGCGGTTGACCGCCAGCCCCAGGTTCGCCAGCGCCGTGCCTTTGGGCGTGTACTTCACCTCCGGATCACGCGTCAGGTTGCCCATCAATAGCACTTTGTTGTAGGAGGCCATGCGACTTATTTCTCAACCACGCCCGTCGTCGGAATCCGCCGCGGCTTGCGCGGTGGCGGCGGCGGCGGCTGGACCGAAAGCTCCCAGCGGAACACTTCGGAATCCAGGTGGAATTTCGCATCCAGCTCGGCAATCGCCGTCGGCGGCGCATTGAAAACAAAATTCACGTAGAACCCCGA
>Ga0206960_1006_pt2 | contig 57599 bp, 57 predicted proteins | sample Alteio_BWOrgHeat_29_FD_153255 | JGI IMG/M metagenome (GOLD analysis project Ga0206960, IMG submission 153255) | Enriched cells from forest soil in Barre Woods Harvard Forest LTER site, Petersham, Massachusetts, United States -... | ecosystem: Environmental > Terrestrial > Soil > Temperate forest >... | reverse complement strand
CGCCGCGCCGCCCGCACCCGCCGCACCCAATCTGCCGGTCGCAAATTTTGCGGGCGCGCTGCTGCTGGCATTTTTCGGCGGGCTGATTTTGAATTTGATGCCCTGCGTGTTCCCCGTGCTGTCGCTGAAATGCCTGGCCGTGGCCCGCGCCGGCAATATCGGCCGCACGAAAGCGCGCAATGAGGGCATCGCCTATACGCTCGGCGTGATGCTGTGCTTTGGCATTATCGCGGGGATATTGGTTGGGTTTAAGGGCGGCGGCGAGGCGATCGGCTGGGGATATCAGATGCAATCGCCGGTGTTTGTCGCCGCGCTGATTCTGCTACTGTTCACCATCGGCCTCAACCTGTCCGGCCTGTTCACCCTGCCCGCGCTGCTGGGCGGTGTGGGTAATGAGCTGACGCGCGAGCCGACGCTGAAAGGCAGCTTCGCCACCGGCGCGCTGGCAACCTTGGTCGCCACGCCCTGCACCGCGCCGTTCATGGCCGCCGCCGTGGGTTATGCGCTGGCGCAGCCCGCCATCATCGCGCTGTGTGTGTTTGAGGCGTTGGCCCTCGGCCTGGCGCTGCCGTTCCTGCTCATCACGTTCATTCCCGCGCTGCTGCGCTTCCTGCCGCGGCCGGGCGCATGGATGGAAACCTTCCGCGAGTTACTGGCCTTCCCGATGTATCTTTCCGCCGTATGGCTGCTATGGGTGCTGGCGCAGCAGGCGAGTGTGCATGCGCTGGCGGCGGTGCTGATCGCCGGCACGGCCATCGCCTTCGTGTTCTGGGCCAAACGGCTTTTCGCCTCCACCAGCCAGACCTATCACATCGTCGCGCCGGTGCTGGCGCTGCTGGTCGCAGCGCTGTCGCTGACGCTGGTGCATAACCTACGCCAGGAAATGCGCGGCACTTCCGCGCTGCTGCATGGCGGTGAGCTGTATGATGCGGCCAAGCTGCAAGCCCTGCGTGAGGCCGGCACGCCGGTGTTTGTCGACGCCACCGCCGCCTGGTGCATCACCTGCCAGGTGAATTATCACACCACCCTGGCGAGCAGCACGGTGCGCGAAGCGTTCAAACAAAAGGGCGTCGTCTTCATGGTCGCCGATTGGACGAGCGCCAACCCCGACATTACCCATTTCTTAGAGAGTTTCGGCTATAAAGGCGTGCCGCTCTACGTTTATTTCCCGCCCCACGCCGAGCCGAAAGTGCTGCCGCAGATTTTGACGCCGGGGATTGTGGTGGGTGCACTACATTAAGAGGTAATTGGCGCCGCCGAATACGCCGGCACCGGCGCTGCGCTGCGCGCCCTCACCGGCTCGCGCACCGCGGCATAGACCTGCTTCTCGGCCTCCACCAGCAGCACCCCGCCCAGCAGCGGGAAAAATATTTGTCCGAGCATCTCGATGGCGGGCGCCAGGCGGATCACCCAGCGCCATTGCACCGGCGGGATAAACAGCGAGCTGTGCGCGCGTAGGAACGTGAATCCCGCCTCACTCAACACTTCACGTATCTGCGTTAAATTGAACGGGCGGCCGTGGCCGAACGGGTTTTTCGATCCGCGCGACCATAGGCCCATGCGGCTCGGCACTACCACGATCACGCGGCCGCCGGGCGTCAGCACCCGCAGCATCTCTTGCAGAAATTCACGTGCATGATTGCTGTGCTCCAGCGCATGCACCACGACAATGCGGTTAAATACGCCATCCGCAAACGGCAGCGATGTTTCATCGCTCAGCACCACGCGGTTGCTTCTATGGACCGGCCAATAAAGCGCACCCTGCGCCGCCGGCATGGCGATCACGCTCACATTCTGATCCGCCTCCGCGAAATACGGCATGGCGAAGCCCAGCCCCAAAATCACCTCGCCGCGCGCCTCCGGCCACAGCACGTGCAAGCGCCGCCATATCAACGTGTGCACCGCCCTGCCGAGCAAGGAGGCATAAAACTGCTTGAGGCTAACCACGTCGGGGAAGTACATATGGGGTCCATTATATACGAAAGCGCGTTTCATGTTCCATCGCCTAATTTGCCTTATGCTCTGTTTCCTGCCCTGCCTCGCCTGGGCGGACCCAGCGCAGGACGCGTTTTTATTCGCCGATAAGCACAATTGGCCGGAAGCGCTAGCCCACGCCAAGCGCGGCGACCCGGTGCTGCTCAAAACCATCACCTGGCTCTATCTGCAAGACCCGGATGCGCATGCCTCGTTCCACGAAGTCTCCAGCTTCATAAGTAAAAATCCGAACTGGCCGCACCAGGACAAGCTGCATTTGCGCGCCGAGCAGGCGTTGCGCAATTCCGTGGTACCGGACGGCGAGCTGAAAGAATGGTTTACCAAAAATCCGCCCGTCTCCGGCATCGGCAAGCTGAAATATGCCGAGACGCTGATGCAGGGCGACGCCAATTTGAAAGACGAAACCATCCGCATGCTGCTGCGCGAAGCCTGGCGCGACGGGGATTTCGAGGAGCCGGAAGAACGCCGCCTGCTGGCGCTCTACAGTGAAGTGCTGCGCCCGGAGGATCACGCGGCGCGCGCCTCGCGCCTGCTGTGGGAAGAAAAAATCAAACCGGTGCTGCGCATGCAAGACAAGCTCTCCTCGGCGGAGGCAGCGCTGGTGCAGGCGCGCGTGGCCCTGATTCAAGACAAGAGCGATGCGGCGTTTCGCGTCTCGCGCGTACCGCCCGAGCAAGCGCGCGACACTGGCCTGCTCTATGACCGCCTGCAATGGCGGGCGCGGCGCGGCGATGATGCAGGCGTGCGCGAGTTGCTGCTCGCCGCACCGGCGACCGTGCCGTATGGGCGCAAATGGTGGAAGCTGCGCGGCCAGGCGGTGCGCGAAGCGATCGGCGCCGGGCATTATAGTTTAGCGGCCAAATTGCTTGCCCATCACGGCCAGACCGAGGGCGAGCCGCTAGCCGATGCGACTTGGCTCACCGGCTGGCTGGCGCTGGAATTTCAGCACGACCCGCAATCGGCTTACTTACAGTTTTATCATATGTACGACGCCGTCTCATTCCCGGTCAGCAAAGCGCGCGCCGCCTATTGGGCGGGTCGGGCGGCGGAAAAAACCGGCGACGGCGAATCCGCCAAGAGCTGGTATGCCACTGCCGCCTCGTACCCCACCACGTTTTACGGCCAGCTCGCCAGCGCGCATGTGAACGGCACCGCGCCGCTGCGTTTCCCCGCGGCACCCGAAGTGAGCGAGGCCGAACGCAGCGCGTTTGATAAGGAAGAGCTGCCGCGTGCCATTCGCATCGCGGGCGAAGCGCGTGGTTTAGATACTGCCACTGTGCTGCTCTATCACATCATCGACGAAACAAAATCCCCGGCGCGTGCGGCGCTGGCGGTGGATCTGGCGGCACATCTCAAGGGTGAGGCGCTGGGTGTGCGGGCGGCCAAGCGCGCTATGCAGCACAATGTGCTGGTCATCACCACAGGTTATCCGAAACGCGCCCTGCCAGAGGATTCGCCGCTGCCGCCAGCGCTGGCGCTGGCCATCATCCGCCAGGAAAGCGAGTTTGACCCGTGGGCGAAAAGCAGCGCCGGGGCGCTCGGCCTGATGCAGCTCGGGCCCGCCACCGCCAAGGAAACGGCGCGCAAGAATGATCTTATATTCACCGCCTTACGGCTCTATGAACCGACCTACAACATCCAGCTCGGCAGCGCGTATCTGGCGCGGTTGATCAAGGCGTATGACGGTTCCTATGTGATGGCGATCGCCGCCTATAACGCCGGGCCGGGCAATGTGCGCAAATGGATCGCCACGTTTGACACCGCGCCGCACAAAAGCGCCGAAGACGCCGCCGACTGGATCGAAAAAATCCCCTACACCGAAACCCGCAACTATGTGGAACGCGTCACCGAAAACCTGCAAGTCTACAAAAACCTGCTCGCGGGCAAGGACGCGCCCAAGCTCACGATCAGGGAAGATTTGACGCGGGGGGATTAAGTGGTGATGCGTGATGTGTGAAGAGTGACGGATAAATTCACTCTTCACACATCACTATTCACGCCTTAATGCGCCGCCGGCGACATCAGCACATCCTTCGCGATCGCCGTGCCTTCTTTGCGTAGGCGGCTGTTGTGCTGGCCGTAGACGAAGTAGATGATAAAGCCGAGCACGAAATACGGAATCAACATAATGAAGGTTTTCCAAAGGCTGGCGATGAGCAACCCGCAAAACGCCATGCCGAGCAACGGCGTTACTTTGGGATAGGGCACCTGGAAGGGCCGCGCGAGTTGTGGCTCTTTAATACGCAGATAGAGAACCGTGAAGCAGATGATGGTGAATGCCATCAGCGTGCCCAGATTCACCAGATCGCCCAGATCGTCAATCGGCGTCATGCCCGCAACGACGCCCGACACGGCGCCCACCACCAGTGTGTTGATCCATGGTGTTTTGAAACGCGAATGGACAGTGCTGAACGCACGCGGCAGCAGCCCGTCCTTGGCCATGGTGTAAAAAATACGCGTCTGGCCATACATCAGCACCAGCATTACCGAAGACAGCCCGCAGATAGCGCCGATTTTGACCACATAGGCCAGCCACGGTAGGCCGATAGCGTCCACCGCGGTGGCGATCGGCGCCGGGTTGTCCAGCGTGCTGTATTTGACGATGCCGGTCAGCACCAGCGACACAAGAATATAAAGAACGGTGCACACGCCCAGCGAACCGATAATGCCGATGGGAATATCGCGCTGCGGGTTTTTCGCTTCCTGCGCCGCGGTGGAAACCGCTTCAAAGCCGACATAGGCAAAGAATACGATGCTGGCGCCGTGCAGAATGCCCGTCCAACCGCCGAATGCATGCGTCTCGCCCGCCGCATTTTTCATTTCCGGAACATAATCAGGAATGAACGGGTGCCAATTCGCGGGGTTGACGTAAAACACGCCGATGCCGATGAACAGCAACACCACCAGCACTTTCACCACCACGATAACGTTATTGAAGTTCGCCGATTCCTTGACGCCCACCACCAGCAGGCTGGTTACGCCCACAATGGCAAGGAACGCCGGCACATTGAAAATACCTTTGACCATCGTGCCATCCGCCAGCGTGACCGGCAGATTGGTGGCCACCGTCCATTGCGGCGGTATAACAATGTGCAGATTGGCTAGGAAACTAACCACATAACCCGACCACGCAACAGCGACGGTGGAGCCCGCGATGCCATATTCCAGCAGCAGCAGCCAGCCCATCACCCACGCGAAAATTTCACCCAAGCTCGCATATGCATAGGAATACGCGCTGCCCGAAACCGGCAGCATGGCGGAAAGCTCGCCGTAGCACATCGCCGCAAACGCGCAGCTCAGGCCAGCGAGCAGGAAGGAAAGTACGATGGCGGGGCCGGCATATTGCGCAGCCGCAGTGCCCGTCATCACGAAAATACCGGCGCCGATAATGCAGCCGATGCCAAGTGATATAAGGTTCGTGGCGGTAAGCGAGCGTTTCAATTCGCCCTGGGCAGACTCAGCTTGAATAAGAGCGATTGGTTTTTTGGCAAACAGGCGCTTAAGGCTCATAAATCCTCTTTTATTTAAGGGTGACGGTTAGTGATAGCGCAGATCAAGTGGATGTCAAATCATATGCTTGCTGCATTGCACTAATGGTTTCTTTACCTTTACAGGGTTACACTATCGTTTTCGCATTCTGTTTAAGGAGCATATCCATGCCCGCTTCCGAAAAAGCCGCTAAACCAGCCGCTTCCGAAACCGTCTCGCTGACGATTGGCAGCAAAACGGTAAATTACCCCGTGATGCGCCCCACCGAAGGCGCGCCCGTGTTTGACATCAGCAAACTCTATGCGGATACCGGCTATTTCACTTACGACCCGGGCTTTCTCTCCACCGCTTCCTGCGAATCCAAAATCACCTTTATCGACGGCGACGAAGGCATTCTGCGCTACCGCGGCTATGATATAGACCAGCTGGCTGAAAAGAGTGACTTCCTCGAAGTTTCCTATCTGCTGCTGAACGGTGAGCTGCCGAACGCAGCGCAGAAGAAAAAATTCGTGGCTGATGTCACCAATCACACAATGGTGCATGAGCAGCTGCATTTCCTGTATCGCGGCTTCCCGCGCATGTCGCATCCGATGGCGATTCTTGTGGGCGCCACTGCTTCACTCTCAGCGTTTTATCATGATTCGCTGGACATTCATAACACCGAGCAGCGCGAACTCGCCGCCCTGCGCATGATCGCCAAAATGCCGACGCTGGCGGCGATGGCCTATAAATACTCCATCGGCCAGCCGTTTATTTATCCGCGCAACAACATGGGTTTTGCGGAGAACTTCCTGCATATGATGTTCGCCACGCCCTGTGAGGAATATAAAGTAAGCCCGGTGATCGCGCGTGCGATGGACCGTATCCTGACGCTGCACGCCGACCATGAGCAGAATGCATCCACCTCTACCGTACGCCTCGCCGGTTCGTCCGGCGCCAATCCGTTTGCGTGTATCGGCGCGGGTATCGCCAGCCTCTGGGGACCACTGCACGGCGGCGCGAATGAAGCGGTGATCAACATGCTGAGCGAAATCGGCACGGTGGAAAACATCCCCGAATTCATCAAAAAGGTGAAAGACAAACAAAGCGGCGTGAAGCTGATGGGCTTCGGCCACCGCGTGTATAAGAACTACGACCCGCGCGCCAAAGTGTTGCGCAAAACGCTGGAAGAAGTGCTGGCTGAGCTCGGCCAGATCGACGAGCCGCTGCTCAAAATCGCCATTGAGCTGGAGCGCATCGCCCTGTCGGATGAATATTTCATCGAACGTAAGCTCTACCCGAACGTGGATTTCTACTCGGGCATCATCTACCGCGCCATCGGCATTCCGTCGAAAATGTTTACCGTGCTATTTGCGGTTGCACGCACCGTGGGCTGGGTCGCGCAATGGAAAGAAATGACCGAAGACCCGAAGAATAAGATCGGGCGCCCGCGTCAATTGTTCACCGGTTCCGGCCAACGTCCGTTTGTTCCGTTACAAAAACGATAATATATCAATATATTAGATGAAATTCCGGGGACTATTCCTGTACGGAGCGGTATTTTCCGTTTACACTTTCTAAACGTTTGTGGTATAGTGTTATGAGTGTGGGAATCCTGTATGCACTGTGCATGCAGTATTTACTCAGGTAGGTTGCAAGATCAGGAGGATCTTCCCATGACCATAAACCCCATTAGTGGGCTGCCGCTCGCGGCAACGTCTTTGTCAAATGTTCTGTCCTCTACCCCCGTGGTGGCGGATAACACAAGCACGTCCACGCCCAACATCAGCGATATATTGAACATATTCGGCGGCAATAACGCAAATACGCTTACCGCGCTGCGCCAGTCCGCCAGCGATTCCATCGCAACCCTCAGCACCGCGCAAACCGCTTCACAGAGCCTGAGCAGCGTTGACGATATTCTTCGCCAGCTTCAACAACTGGCTGCACGTGCGACCAGCGGCGATCTCGGCTCGACGGAACGCCAGGCGCTGAACACGCAGTTCCAAACCCTGGTCGGCAAGCTGGGCCAGCTCGGCTCCACGCAATTTGCCGGTAAGACTCTATTTGATGGCACGTTCTCACTCAGCCAGAGCAGCAATATCAACGCGCTGGGCGGCGAAACGGCAGCGCTGCAAAACGGCAATGACCAAACTACGGTGAACCTGCCTAATCTGCAAGCGCCCTTTGGCAACCAAACGCTTGACCTCTCAAGCTCGCAAGACGCGCAAGCCGCAGTGCAGGCGCTCGGCTCCACAGCACAAACGGTGGATCAGGCGCAGCAACAAACCTTCGCTTTCGTGAAAACGGCGGCGGCCGCTACGGTGGCAAACCAAATAGCGCTGCAAAACAGTTTTGCCACTACGGCAATTTTTGGCGACAGCAGCATCGGCGACGATAGCTCTTCCCTGCTCTCCGCGCTGCAAGGCAACGCCGCTTCCGCGACCAGCGCACAAGGCAATCTGCCCGCCAGCGTGCTCGACCTCATCGGCGGCTAATTTATCAGCTAATTATTTCTGGTGATGATGCGGAAAGTGGAAGTGATGCGATTTGCGCATCAGGCCCATGCCCAGCCATACCGAAATCCAGCAGGCCAGCACGAATATCACCATCTGCCCTATCGTACTGTTAGGCGCAACGGTGAGCGCGATGATGGAACCAATAAACGGTACGACCAGCACCGCAAAGAACAGCCAGAACCACCACATTAAACCGCTGCACCAACGCGAATGGCTGCAAGTCGGCGTATCGTTTTTTGGAGTCTCTGTGGTCATAAAAATTATCCCTGTTATTTTTCAATAGGATATGCTTTTCATGGGCATTTGTCAATATCCATCATAATCCAAGCAGTTGCCGGGCGAACACATCTGCGTCGAAACTGTCCAGATCCTCCACCCCTTCGCCCACACCAACCGCATGAATCGGCAATGCAAATTTCTTCGCCAGCGCCACCACCACGCCGCCCTTGGCCGTACCGTCCAGCTTGGTGACGATGAGGCCGCTCACGCCCACCATAGCACGAAACGCCTCCACCTGCGCAATCGCATTGCCGCCCGTCGTGGCGTCCAGCACCAGCAGCACGGCGTGCGGCGCCGAAGGTTCCAGCTTTTGCAGCACGCGAATAGTTTTTTGCAGCTCGGCCATTAAATCCGCCTTGTTGTGCAGCCGGCCAGCGGTATCGATCAGCAGTACATCCGCATTTTCTTTTTGCGCCCGCTCCAGCGCCGCAAACGCCACACTTGCCGGGTCCGCATTTGGCTCGCCCGCAATGAGCGGAATGCCAAGCCGGTCTGCCCACACACGCAGCTGCTCCACCGCCGCCGCGCGGAATGTATCCGCCGCCGCCAGCATCACCTGCCTGCCCTCACCCTTGAGCTTTGCGGCCAGCTTGGCCAGCGTGGTGGTTTTCCCGTTCCCGTTCACACCCACCGCGAGCACTACGAAGGGCCTGCGCGCACTATCTATCACCAGCGGCTTTGCCACCGGCGCCAGCAGCGCTGCGATATCCGCCGCCAGTAGCGCCTTCACCTCCGCCTCGCTCACTTCTTTCCCAAATTTTTTCTTTGCCAGCGACGCGGTAAGCTCCGCCGCCATACCTGGCCCCATATCCGCCTCGATGAGCAACTCCTCCAACCGCTCCAGCGCCGCCTCATCCAATTTTTTCTGCGTGAAAACACCGGTGATGCCTTCGCTTAATTTGCCGGAGGTTTTAGCGAGGCCGGATTTGAGACGGGAGAGGAAGGTCATGACCGCTTACGCACCAGGGTAAATTCATTCCATGGCCAACCGCCAGCATCATTTTCAAAATAAAGATACATATCGTCCTGGATATTTTGAACAGGCAACTCCTGCCCAACTCTAATTCCAAATTTTTCTATGTTCTGGTAATGACCAAGCGTTTTTTCACTTGGCGTGAAACGCACGATATCGCCGATAGAAAAAGGACAGTTCATATAAAACTAAGCGGCCCTGGTTAAATTCAGCTTACCTTGGAGCTGTTTTGTATCCGCAGTATTCATGTATATGTCCGCTATCGCACCTGGCTGCATCTCATTCTCCAATACCACCTCCGCGAAATGCGGCGTGCGCCCTAAGCGTTCCTTTTCCACTATCACCTGCTGCGTTTCGCCCACTTGCGCCTGCAAGAATGCGGCGAGTTGTTTGTGCCCCGCCGCACGCAAGCGCGCCGCGCGTTCCTTGCGCAGCGCTTTTTCCACTTGCGGCATTTTCGCCGCCGGCGTGCCGGAGCGCGGCGAATACGGAAACACATGTAGCCAGGTTAGGCCAGCTTCTTCCACCAGGTTCAGCGTATTCAAAAACATCCCTTCCGTCTCGGTAGGAAAGCCCGCAATCAAATCCGCGCCGAACACTACGTCCGGGCGCAAGCGGCGCACCGCGGCGCAAAACTCGATAATGTCATCGCGCAAGTGGCGGCGCTTCATGCGCTTGAGCACCATATCATCCCCCGCCTGCACGCTGATATGGATATGCGGCATCAGACGCGGCTCCGTGGCCAGCAGCTCCAGCAAATCCTCATCCGCCTCCGCCGCGTCGATGGATGACAGGCGCAGGCGCGGCAGCTCCGGCACCAACGCCAACAGGCGCTTCATCATCGCGCCCAGGCTCGGCGTGCCGGGCAGATCCTTGCCGTAATCGGTGAGGTCAACGCCCGTCAGCACCAGCTCATTAAACCCCGCCGCCACCAGCGAGCGCACCTGCGCCACGACTTCACCCACCGGCACCGAACGGCTCGGCCCGCGGCCGAACGGAATGATGCAGAACGTGCAGCGGTGGTCGCAGCCGTTTTGCACCTGCACAAACGCGCGCGCCTTGCCCTCGAAACTCGCCACCATATGCGACGCCGTTTCGCGCACGCTCATAATATCGCTGACAACCGCCTTCTCGCCGCGCTCCTGCATCAGCGCCCAGGCGCTTTTCTCGAGCTTTTCCACATTGCCCAGCACATGATCCACCTCGGCCATGGCAGCATATTCCTCCGGATGCACCTGCGCCGCGCAGCCCGTGACGACGATGCGCGCCTGCGGCTGTTCTTTACGCGTCTTGCGAATCGCCTGCCGCAACTGCCGCTCCGCCTCCGCCGTCACCGCGCAGGAATTAAAAATCACCGCATCCGCCAGCCCCGCAGCCGCAGCCTTCTCGCGGATCACTTCGCCTTCATAGCTGTTGAGGCGGCAGCCGAAATTGATGATGTCGAGAGTCATAAGAGCCGCACTATGGGGCCTGTGGCTTTACTTGACAACGCCATTTTTAACTATTACCCAGAATTTAATATTTAAATAAGGAGACCAAAATGGCCACAAACGAACCACGCCTTGACGAAGACCTGATACCTGAGGCTAAGAAGCTTCCTGGCCCGACGCCTTCTACCCCTTCCGCGCTTTCTCCCGAACAAAAAAGATACTTAGACGACCTCATGGGAGGTCTTATAGAGAACGACGCAGAGAGATATCAGCGTATAGACAGAGATATCGACATGCTGCGTGATATTGCTAAGAACGACCCTACGGCGCTATGGCTCGTATTGGGTGAAGCAGCCAGGCAAAAAGGAAATCTGGATGACGAGGATTTTGAGAGAATCCACGATCACATTAGTGCCGCGCTAAGAAGAAACGTAAATTTTATACCACCGGAAGGAAAAATCCGACTCCCAGAGCTGGAAGATGAAAAACCGGCATCGGCTGTCGACCTTTTAGCGCCTATGAAAGGATTGACCCGAACACCGGAGATTGCAGGAGAATTTCCGGATGCAATGAGTATAGAAGCACAGCTTGCGCACCATCTGGGGCGCCAACGCAAATTAGAAAGAATCGCTACGTTTGTAACAGGTATGTTCGTCGGCGCAGCTACACTCATGGGTTATGCTTGGGTACACGTGACCAAACATCCCGGCGTAACTCCCCAGCAGGTTAAGGCAACCCTTAGAGACCCCAATTTACTAAAGGATTTAAGCGAGGAGCTTAGAAACGATCCTGAACTGGATGAAGCCCTGGAAAGCGGCGACCCGAAAGAGAAAGCCGCGGCGCTCAGCGAATTGCAGGGCATGTTTGAAAGGTCGCTCCAAAGAACCTTGAACAAGCATATGAATGTGGACCCCGTGGTGCCAGCACCACCGCGCGATTTAGATAGACTAATACGTTAACGTACGTTAATGCGCCGATTTACACCATCGCCAGACCGGTGAACTCCATCACGGCGGGGCCGGTCATCCATAAATGGTCGTCGTCGCGCCATTCGACTTGTACGGCGCCGCCGAGCATGACGATCTCCGCCGCGCGGCTAGACAGGCCACGGCTCGCCGCCGCCGCCAGCACCGCGCAGGCCGCCGTGCCGCAGGCCAGCGTCAGCCCCGCGCCGCGCTCCCATACGCGCAACACGATATGTTCCGGGTCGCGCACGCGCGCTACGCTGACATTCACACGCTGGGGAAACACATCCGTGCGCCGTTCGATGCGCGGGCCATAGGTCGCTAAATCCACCGCCGAGACATCCTTCACGAAATACACTACATGCGGATTGCCCACGCTGAGCGCGATGCCGTCTTTCAGACCGTTATACGCAACCGGCACCGGATCGGCGCTCATGCCCGCCGCCAGCGGAATGCCCGCCGGGTCAAAACACGGACGGCCCATATCCGCCGTGATGCCGCCTTCCGCGCGCGTGCAGGCCAGCAGACCGGCGCGGGTTTGAATGCGCATTTCGTTCTTGCCGGTTTGCTCCATCACCAGCGCGCCCACGCAGCGCGTGGCGTTACCGCAGGCGGAGACTTCGCTACCGTCGGCGTTGAAAATGCGCATGAACACGTCTGCTTTTTCCGGCGAGTGTTCGAGAACGATCACCTGGTCGCAGCCTTGCGTGGCGCTGTTGCCGCGGTCCGCCAGACGGCGCACCTGCTCGGGCGAAAGCTCCAACGGATACGCGCGACTGTCCAGCACCACAAAATCATTGCCGGCCCCGTTCATTTTTACAAATGGTACGCGTGCCGGCGCGGAAGTTTCCCTCTGGCGCATGTACATCATCGAATCGTGAGTGGCGTGGTTAGAACGGAATCTCATCGTCAAGCGACTGTGCAGCCGCTGCTGCCGCCGGTGCGCGCGCCGAGCTGCTTTCCTGCGCGCTGTAATTGCCGTGGTCGCCCTGCGCGCCGCCGGAATTCGGCTTATCGAGCATAGTCAGCACCGCGTTATAGCCCTGCATGATGATTTCCGTAGAATATTTTTCCTGGCCGGACTGGTCCACCCATTTGCGGGTTTGCAGCGCGCCCTCGAGATACACCTTGGCACCCTTTTTGAGGTAATTCTTGGTGATGTTGACCAGGTTGTCATTGAAGATCACCACGCGGTGCCACTCGGTTTTCTCGCGACGCTCGCCCGTGGTTTTATCGCGCCAAGATTCGCTGGTGGCGACCGAAAAATTCGCGATCTCCTTACCATCCTGCGTTGTGCGAATAGACGGGTCCGCACCCAGATTTCCCACTAGAATTACTTTATTTACGCTGCCTGCCATGTTCCACTCCATACAAATAGGCGTTGAGGTTTAGAGTTATAATAAATTTAAAGGGCGTTTTCCAGCAATAAATGCGTCCAATCATTGCATTAGTGAAGCCTCGGGACTTCCTAGCCGGCTCTTCCCATTTCTTCCTTATATTCCCCTTGTTATCTGACGAGGAGTTACTATATCCTATTTCGTCATTCAGTCATCAGGAAAAGTTAATAATAATTTATGGACGAATTCATCCGCATTCGCGGCGCAAAAGAGCATAATCTCAAGGACATAAACGTTGATTTGCCCAAGGGGGAGCTAGTGGTGATCACCGGGCCGTCTGGCTCGGGCAAGTCCAGCCTGGCATTTGATACGCTCTATGCGGAAGGCCAGCGGCGCTATGTGGAGAGCCTCTCAGCCTATGCCCGCCAGTTCCTGAATGTGCGCGACAAGCCGGATGTGGAGTCCATCAGCGGCCTCTCCCCGGCCATTGCCATCGACCAGAAAACCACGTCCCACAACCCGCGCTCCACGGTGGGCACGGTGACTGAGATTTATGATTATTTGCGCCTGCTCTACGCGCGCGTCGGCATACCCTATTCCCCCGCCACCGGCCTGCCGATCGAAAGCCAGACCATCTCGCAGATGGTGGACCGCATCATGGCGCTGCCAGAGGGCACGAAGATTTTGCTGCTCGCCCCCATCGTGCGCGGGCACAAGGGCGAGTACCGCAAAGAACTCGCTGCCTTGCAGAAAAAAGGCTTTCAGCGCGTGAAGATAGACGGCAAACTTCATGAATTAAATGAATTACCGACGCTCGATAAAAACAAGAAACACGAGATCGAAGTCGTGGTCGACCGCCTGGTCGTCAAGCCCGACCTCGGCAACCGCCTTCCTGATTCGCTGGAACAAGCCCTGGCGCTGTCGGATGGGTTGATACATGTCGAGATAGTCGACGGTCGTGAGCTGGCAGTCGATAGTAAAAAGAAAACCAAAACCCCACCAACGACTAACGACTCACCACAAACAACCACCCTCACCTTCTCCACCAAATTCGCCTGCCCCATTTCCGGCTTTACGCTGGCGGAGATCGAGCCGCGGCTGTTCTCGTTCAATAGCCCCTACGGCGCATGCCCGGAATGTGACGGCCTGGGCACCGAGCTGGTGTTTGATGAAGCTCTCATCGTTCCCGACCCCACGCTACCGCTGGAGGAAAAGGCAATCGTTCCCTGGTCCGGCATGGCCTGGGCGGGCAATACGCGTTTTTACCGCGACGCGCTGGCCTCGCTCGCCAAGCATTACAAATTCCGGCTGGATACTCCTTTCAAAGACCTGCCCGAAAAAATTCGCACTATCGTTCTTCACGGCTCGGGCGACGAAGCGGTGACCATGACGTATAACGACGGCTCACGCACATTCAACGTCACCAAACCGTTTGAAGGCGTGATTCCGAACATGGCACGGCGCTGGCGCGAGCTGACGAGCGACGCGGTGCGCGAAGAATTCAGCCGTTTCCAAAGCGCGCACCCCTGCGAAGCCTGCGGCGGCCACCGGCTCAAGGCCGAGGCACTGTGCGTGAAAGTCGGCGGCAAGCATATTGGCGAGACCACGCAACTGAGCGTGGAAAACGCGGATGCATGGTTCAAAGCCCTGGAAAAAAAGCTCACCAAAAAACAGCAGGACATCGCCCGCAAAATTCTGAAAGAAATCTGCGAGCGCCTGAGCTTCCTGGTCAATGTCGGCCTAGAATATTTAACGCTCGCCCGCGAATCCGGTACGCTGTCGGGCGGCGAAGCGCAGCGCATCCGCCTGGCCTCGCAAATCGGCTCGGGCTTATCGGGCGTGCTGTATGTGCTCGACGAGCCCTCCATCGGCCTGCACCAGTGCGACAACCAGCGGCTGATCGGCACGCTGAAACACCTGCGTGACCTCGGCAATACCGTCGTCGTGGTGGAACACGACGAAGAAACCATGCGCGCGGCGGATTACCTGGTGGATATGGGCCCCGGCGCAGGTATTCACGGCGGCAAAGTGGTGGCCGAAGGCACACCCACAGACGTTGCTAAAAACAAGGCGAGCCTCACCGGCCAATATCTTAGCGGCGCCAAATCCATCCCCGTTCCCGCCAACCGGCGTCCCATCAGCAAAGCCAAGCGCGTCGTGGTTTCCGGCGCACGCGGAAATAATTTAAAAAATGTCACCGCCGAAATTCCGCTCGGCACGTTCACCGCCGTCACCGGCGTTTCCGGCGGCGGCAAATCCACGCTGGTGATCGAAACGCTCTACAAAGCCATCATGCGCAAACTCCACGGCAGCCGCGATCTGCCGGCACCGCACACCTCCATCTCGGGCCTTGAATATATCGACAAAGTCATCGAGATCGACCAGTCGCCCATCGGCCGCACGCCGCGCTCCAACCCCGCGACCTACACCGGCGCTTTCTCGCCCATCCGCGATTGGTTCACCGGCCTGCCCGAAAGCCAGCAACGCGGCTACAAAGCCGGACGCTTCTCGTTCAACGTCAAAGGCGGGCGATGCGAAGCCTGCCAGGGCGACGGCTTGATTCGCATCGAAATGCACTTCCTGCCGGATGTCTATGTGAAATGCGACGTCTGCCACGGCAAGCGCTACAACCGCGAAACGCTGGAAATTCACTACAAAGGCAAATCCATCGCCGACGTGTTGGAAATGACGGTGGACGAAGGCGCCACCTTCTTCGCCGCCCAGCCCTCCATCCGCGAAAAACTGGTCGCCATGCAGGAAGTGGGCCTGGGTTATATCGCCATCGGCCAAAGCGCCACCACGCTCTCCGGCGGCGAGGCGCAACGCATCAAACTCGCCCGCGAACTCTCCAAACGCGCCACCGGCCGCACGCTCTACATCCTCGACGAACCCACCACCGGCCTGCACGCCGACGACATCCGCAAATTGCTCTCTGTGTTGCACCAGCTGGTGGATAGCGGCAACACGGTCCTCGTCATCGAACACAACCTGGACGTCATCAAAACCTCCGACTGGATCATCGACATCGGCCCCAATGGCGGCGACAAAGGCGGCCGCATCGTCGCCACCGGCACCCCGGAAGACATTGCGAAAGCGAAGGAAAGCGTGACGGGGAGGTTTTTGGCGCCGCTGATGAAGAAGAGCCGGGCGGCATAATTGTCATCCCGAGCGCAGCCGAGGGATCTTACCCATAAGCGATAGTATGAAGATCCCTCGGCTGCGCTCGGGATGACATAGCTTCCGCTAGCCTATCCGCCAAATATCTTTTATCTTCTCCCCATGAACATCCTCTCCCTCATCGGCAACACGCCGCTGGTGCGCGTCGCACATATCGACACCGGGCCGTGCGAGCTGTATCTCAAGTTGGAATCGGCCAATCCCGGCGGGTCGATTAAAGACCGCATTGCGCTGTCGATGATCGCCGCGGCGGAGGCGGATGGGCGCCTTAAGCCCGGCGGGCGGATGGTCGAAGCAACCGCCGGCAATACGGGCCTTGGCCTGGCGCTGGTGGCGGGGCAGAAGGGATATAGCCTCACCCTCGTTATTCCCGACAAAATGAGCCAGGAGAAAATTTATCACCTGAAGGCCATGGGCGCGGAGATTGTGGTTACGCGGTCTGACGTCGGCAAAGGCCACCCGGAATATTATCAAGACATGGCTGAGCGCATCGCGCTGGAAAACGGCGGGTTTTACATCAACCAATTCGAAAACCCCGCCAACCCGCTGGCGCATTACACCTCCACCGGCCCGGAATTGCTGCAGCAAATGGACGGCCGCGTGGACGCCGTGGTGTGCGGCGTCGGCTCTGGCGGCACGCTGTCCGGCATCGGGCGGTATATGCGCGAACATTCGCCCGCCACGCAGATGGTGCTCGCCGACCCGCAAGGCTCCGTGCTCGCCCCGCTGATCAACACCGGCAAAATGATTGAGGCCGGAAGTTGGCTGGTCGAAGGCATTGGCGAGGATTTCGTGCCGAAAAATTGCGATCTGGAACTGGTAAAAACCGCGTACACGATTTCCGATGCCGAAAGCATCGCCGCGGCGCGCGAATTGCTGCGCAAGGAAGGCATCCTCGCCGGCTCGTCGTCGGGCACGCTGCTGGCTGCGGCGCTCCGCTATTGCCGCGCGCAAACCGCTCCCAAGCGCGTGGTCAGCTTCGTGTGCGACAGCGGCAATAAATACCTCTCCAAAATCTTCAATGACGACTGGCTGGCCGACCATGGCCTGACCAAACAGGAACTGCGCGGCGATTTGAGCGACCTCATCGCCCGCCCCATCGCGCGCCGCGCCGCCGTCACCCTAAGCCCGACAGACACGCTGGGCGCTGCCTATCGCAAAATGAAAATGTATGACATTTCCCAATTCCCGGTGATGGAAGGCGATACAATCGTCGGCCTGCTCAGCGAGATCGACCTGCTGATGGCGGTGGGCGCCGGCGGCGAAGGCTTTGGCCAGCCCGTGCGCGCGGCGATGAAAACCGCGCTGGAGACGCTGCAAGTGCGCACGCCCGTTTCCGCGCTGGCCCCCGTATTCGAGCGCGGCTTCACGGCGATTGTGATGGACGGCCCGGTGTTCCTGGGGTTAATTACGCCGATTGATTTATTGCAATATTTGAGGAACCGTCATGGCTAGAAGAAACAACCCCGACTGGAAATTCGACACCCGCGCTATTCACGCCGAGCAGGAATTTGACCCCACCACGGGCGCGCTCATCACGCCGATTTACGCCACCTCGACCTACGAAAACGAAGCCCCCGGCAAACACAAAGGCTTCGACTACGCCCGCAGCCAAAACCCCACACGCTTCGCTTACGAACGCGCACTGGCGAATTTAGAGGGCGGCAGCGCGGGCTTTGCCTTTTCCTCGGGCCTGGCCGCCACCTCCACCCTGCTCGACATGCTGCCCGCCGGCTCGCACATCATCTCCGTGGATGACCTATACGGCGGCACGTACCGCCTGTTTGAGCGCGTGCGCAAGCCCTCCAGCAATCTGGATGTCACCTATGTGAAGATGGAGGACATCAAATCGCTGGAAGCAGCGCTGCGGCCAAACACCAAAATGCTCTGGGTGGAAACGCCCACCAATCCGCTGCTGAAGCTGGTCGATCTGGAGGCCGTGGCGGCGTTCGCGCGCAAACATAAACTCATCTCGGTGTGCGACAACACCTTCGCCACGCCCTGGATTCAGCGGCCCATCGAGCTGGGCTGGGACATGGCGCTGCATTCCACCACGAAATATATCAACGGCCATTCCGACATCATTGGCGGCGCGGTGGTGGTGGGCGAGAATGCGGAACTGCGCGACAAGGTGAAATTCCTGCAAAATGCCGTGGGCGCCATCTCCGGCCCGTTTGACTGTTTCCTCGCGCATCGCGGCGTGAAAACGCTGGGCCTGCGTATGCAGCGGCATTGCGACAACGCGGCGCGCATCGCTGAATTCCTCAGCGCGCACCCGAAAATCGAAAAAGTAATTTACCCCGGCCTGCCCAACCACAAGCAGCACGCGCTGGCCAAAAAACAAATGCGCGCACCGGGGGGAATGATCTCCGCCGTCGTGAAAGATGCCGGCAGCGTGAGCGAGATACTGGGGCGCTGCAAAGTCTTCATCCTCGCGCAAAGCCTAGGGGGAATCGAAAGCCTGATCTCCCAACCCGCCCTCATGACCCACGCCTCCATCCCCGCCGACGTGCGCCAGAAAATAGGCGTCGTGGATGGGCTGGTGCGGCTCAGCGTGGGGATTGAAGATGCGGATGATTTGATTGCGGATTTGAAGAGCGCGTTGGGAAAATGAATTGCATTAGCAATATCAAAATTGCCTGTTTCTTTTCGCTTTGGTTGGCGATGTTTTTCCTAAACTTTCCCTTAATGCTTATTTTGGATGATAATTTCGGAATCGAAGACCGCCTTTTTGGGTTCCTCTGGCCGTTTCAAGGTTGGGCACTTTTGATTTCATCAAATCTATTATATGGCTGCTTGCTCTATATAATATTTTTTAAAAGATTACCCAATAAATTCTAGCCTACCCATATACGGCCGCAACACCTCCGGCACCGCCACGCTCCCATCTTCCCGCTGATAATTCTCCAGAATCGCCACCAGCGTGCGGCCCAGCGGTAGGCCGGAGCCATTGAGCGTGTGCACGAATTCCCCGCCTTTGCCGCCCTTGGCCTTGTAGCGCGCTTTCATGCGCCGGGCCTGGAAGGCGCCGCAATTGGAGCAACTGGAGATTTCGCGGTAGGCATTCTGGCCGGGCAGCCAGACTTCGATGTCATACGTCTTCTGGCTCGAAAAACCCATATCGCCGGTGCACAGCACGATTACCCGATACGGCAGGCCGAGCTTTTGCAGCAGGCTCTCGGCGCATTTCGTCATACGCTCATGCTCCGCCTCGGATTGGTCCGGCGTGGTGATGGAAACCAGCTCGGTTTTATAAAACTGATGCTGGCGGATCATACCGCGCGTGTCTTTCCCGGCAGCCCCTGCTTCAGAACGGAAACACGGGGTGCAAGCGGTATAGCGCAGTGGGAGTTTTTCTTCGTCCAGAATGGAATCCGCCGCAAGGTTCGTCAGCGGCACTTCGGAGGTGGGGATGAGCCAAAAATCATTGGTCGTTTTGAACAAATCCTCGCCGAATTTCGGCAGCTGCCCCGTGCCGAACGCCGCCGCATCGCGCACCAGCAACGGCACGGACACTTCCGTATATCCAAACTCATTCGTATTATGATCAAGGAAAAATTGCCCCAGCGCCCGCTCCAGCCGTGCCAGCGCGCCTTTGAGTACCGTAAACCGCGCGCCGGAGATTTTCGCCGCTCCTTCAAAATCCATCAGCCCCAGCGCCTCGCCCAGCTCAAAATGCTGCTTGGGCGCAAAAGAAAACTTTGGCTTCTCACCCCACACGCGCAACTCTTTGTTGTCATGCTCATCCTTGCCATCCGGCACATCGCCGGCCGGAATATTCGGTAACCCGGCAAGCAGTTTTTCCAGCTCACCGCCCTCACCCAGCGTTTTCTCCAAACTGGTGATCGTATCGCTCAGTTCTTTTGCGGTAGCAAGCAGTTCCGCCGCATCCTCGCCCTTGGCCTTGGCCTGGCCGACGGCCTTGGCCATCTGGTTGCGCCGCGTCTGCAATTCCTGAAACTCAGTTTGCTGCGCGCGTTTTTCCTCATCCAGCCGCAATACGGCCTTGGAATGCGGCGGCAGGCCCCGGCGCGCCAGCCCCGCGTCAAACGCCTCGCCGTCCGCGCGAATAGCTTTTATGTCATGCATGTTGTTTTCCTTTTTCTATCCAGCGGCAAATCCACACCGACGCTTCATAAAGCACGATGAGCGGCCCGGCAAGCGCCACCTGGCTGAACACGTCCGGCGGCGTTACCACCGCCGCCAGCGCGACAATCGCCACAATGGCGTAGCGCCGGCCCTTGGCCAGCGTTTCCGCGCGCACCAAGCCCGCCTGCGTGGAGAGTGCCAGCACCACCGGCAGCTGAAAACAAATGCCGAATGCCAGCAGCAGATGCATCACCAGACTCAAATATTCACTCACCCGTGCCTCCAACCGAATCGGCAGCCCGCCCGCCACGCCGCTGGTTTCGAATGACAGGAAAAATTTGAATGCCACAGGCATAATAATAAAATAACACAGGCTTGCCCCCACTAAAAACAGCAGCGGCGCCGCAAAAAAATACGGCAGCGCCATGCGTTTTTCGCGGGCATACAAGCCCGGTGCGATGAAAAAATAAATCTGCGCCGCCAGCACCGGGAAACTCAAGATAAACCCGGCGAACATCGCCAACCGCAGATAGGTAAAAAACGCCTCGATCAGCCCGGTGTAAATCATGTGCCGTGCATCCGGGTCGGTTACGGACGCCGCCAGCGGCCGCACCAGAAACCCGTAAATCTCGCCCGCGTAGCCATATGAAACGGCAGTGGCAAGCCCGAACGCGCATAGCGCGATGATCAGCCGCCGCCGCAGCTCCGTGATATGTTCGATCAGCGGCTGGCGCTCAGGAATTGGGCTGGTCATGTTTTTTCAAAAAATCGTCGATGTCATAGGCGACATATTCCTTGCCGTCCTCGCCCGTGACCGCGCGCATTTCGCGGCGAATATCCTGCTGTATCTCCTCCACGCCGCTTTCACGCGCCACTTCATGGAACGCATCGCGCAGCTCGCGCGTCAGGCGCTTGAACTGCGCCACCGCCTTGGTGACCGCACGCACCACCACCGGCACGTCGCTTGGCCGCAGGAACACCACCGCCACCGTGACGACGAGCAAAATCTCGCCGAAGGAGAAATCAAGCATTCGGGTCTTTCTTCTGGTCGATGATCGGCCCGGCGGGCGGCGTTTTGGCTTCATCGCCCTTCAGCCCCTCGCGCAGCGAGTGAATGCCCTTGCCGATATCGCCCATCAGACCGGGAATGCGGTTACGGCCGAATAGCAGCAGCACGATGAGCAGTAATATGAGTAAATGCGGAAAACTAAGCATACCAAACCTCTTTCTTTTTACGTTAGTGTGTGCGCCAGACGCATAATCTGAGTTACAACGGCGTCGGTTGCAACGACGAGCGTGCCGCCGAGCAGGTCAAAGCCGGTTAGCACTGCGAACCCTATCAGCGCGAACACAATCACCATGCCATAACTTTCCAGGCGCCGGAAGGGGCGTTCTAGCACCCGCGGCAGAAACGCCGCCAGAATGCGCCCGCCATCCAGCGGCAGGATGGGCAGCAGGTTGAACACCGCCAGCGTCGCATTCAGCGTAATACTATGACGCAACATGGTAAATACCCAGGCATTGCCCCACGGCACGGCCAGCAGGAGCGCGCTGGCAATAGCCAGCACAATATTGGTCGCCGGCCCGGCTGCCGCCACAATCGCCGCGCCCACACGGGGCGGGTAGAGCCCGTCAAAATTTACCGGTACCGGCTTAGCATAACCAAACAGCACCGGTGAGCGGATAAGCAGCAAAATCGCCGGCAGCGCGATGGTGCCAAAACGGTCGATATGGCGGATCGGGTTCAGACTCATGCGGCCGGCCAGCTTGGCGGTATTATCGCCGAACAGCCAGGCGGTAAAGCCATGCGCCGCTTCGTGAAACGTGATGGCAAACAGCACAGGCAGCACCCAGGCCGAGGCGTCATACACCGCCTGCATATCGCTCACGCTACATGCCGCATCAAGGCGGAGAGCTGGGCTTCCGCGCGCGGAACATCCAGCGCTTGGGCTGCGTGGGCGCGCGCCTGCACCGTAGCATGCGCCTGCTCGGCGCGCCGCACGGCCTCAGCAGACATCGCGCCGGCCACTTCCAGCGCCGCCTTTTTCTCCTCCAGCGACAACGTGACAATGCCGTTGCAGAACATCACCACGTCGCAACCGGCGCTCAGCGCGCCGCGCACGCGGCTCTCCAGGCTGCCCGTGAGTGCTTTCATCGTGAGCTCGTCCGACATCAGCAAGCCGTCAAACCCGATATCCTCGCGGATCAGGCGAATCACCTCCGGTGAGGCGGTGGCGGGACGCGCGGCGTCAATCGCGTTGTAAATAATATGCGCCGTCATCGCCATGGGCAGTGCAGCCAGCGCGCGGAAGGCGGCAAAATCCGTCTGCTGTAATTGCGCGAGCGGCGCATCCACTACCGGCAGAGAATGGTGACTGTCCACCGTGGCGCGGCCGTGGCCGGGAATGTGTTTGATAACGGGTGTCACGCCGCCGTCCATCAGCCCGCGTGCCATCTCGCCGGCCAGCGCGGCCACATCGCGGGGCGTCGAGCCATACGCGCGGTCGCCAACAATAGCATGTGCGCCGGGAATGAGCAGATCGACCACCGGCGCGCAGTCCGCATTGATACCCAGCCCATGCAGTTCATGCGCGATCAGCCTCGCATTGAGATATATCGCACTCGCCGCATCACGGCCTAGCGCCGCCAGCGAGCCGGCGGAGGGGCATGGGCGAAATGCAGGCGGTTTCAAGCGGGTTACGCGGCCACCTTCCTGGTCGATAAAAATCGGCACATCGGCGCGACCGACTGCTTCCTTGATGTCAGAGGTGAGCGCTCGCAGCTGCGCATGGTCCACGCAGTTGCGCGTGAATACGATAAAACCATACGGGTTACTATCCGCGAAGAAACGCTTCTCACCCGGCGTGAGCCGCGTTCCCTCACAATCCAGAATAATCGCGGTCGGCGTAGACACTAGCGAACGACGAAGCAGGCCTGTTTGGCAGCGCTAAGCGCGGCGCAGGTGCCTTTCGCATCGGCTACGGAAACGCGCAGGCGGTAGTACGTACCCTTGCCGTTCACATCCGCTTTTTCGATGTCCGGCGAGACGCCGCCGAGCTGCGCGGAATGTTTCGTGCTCATGCGCGACCATTCTTTCTGCGCTTCCTCTTCAGAGCGATAGGCACCGAGCTGAACCATCTTGCCACCGGCTGCGCCGGAGGATTTAGCCGCAGTTTTGGTAGCGGCTTTGGTTGCATGATGTGCTGTTTTTTTGTTCTTGAGCTGCACGGGCGCTTTGGCGGCATGTTTAGACGGTTTTGCATTCACTGGGCGCGGCGGCGGCAGCGCATCCACCGGCGGCACGCTGTCCGGCGAGGCGTTGGCACTGGGCGGCACTTCAACCACGCCCTGAATGGGCTGTGATTTCAGTGGCACCGTATGCGTGGCGGGCGCCGCGGCATTCTTCGTGTCCTTCGCGGCTGGCGGCACAATCGCTACCGGCGCGGGCGCCGGGCTGGCCGGGGCAGCTGCCGCAGGAGCGGTGGTAGTTGTAGTGGTGGTGGTCGTAGCGGCCGCCGCGGGGGCAGTATCCGCCGACGCATCTGCTATTTTGATATAAGGCGTGGCACTTGTTGAAGATGTACCGGCCGAAGGCGAAAGCTTGTTGGCTACCGAGCCGATTAAATTTTCTTTCCCGCCGGCCTCTTTAGCATTGGCGGAGGCAGCACCGTCCGCATCCTTATGCAGCTTATCGTTCACCCAATTGGCCTGCGCGCCGTCGCGGCGCACCGGCTCTTCCGGCGCGGCGGCGATGTGCTCGCCCTGCGTTTTTTCCTGACCGGAGATGGCGTTAAACACCGTCTTGTCCTGGTCAGGGAATTGCATGCCGCCTGGGTCACGCGGTTTTTCCTTCATTGGCGTTTTGTCGGCCTCAACCAACATCAACTCGTTTTCCGGTGCGGGTTTGGCGCCGAGGCGATAGGCATACCATGCCAGCGAAACAAATGCCGACACCGCCACAATGGCGACGATGCCCGACACCCAACGCGGGATCAGTCGCGCTTCATATTCCGGGTAATCTTGCGGCAATAATTCCACGTCCTGCGCGCTGAATTCATGATCGAATGGTTCTTTGTTCATCCGCGTAACTCCTCTACTGGTTCCACCCCTAACACCATTAACCCGGAGGCAATGACGGCCGTAAACGCGCTTAGCAACGCCATGCGCGCCGCGGTTAACTCTATATCATCTTTTTGTAAAAAGCGAAGCGTATTCTGCTCGTTACCCCGATTCCATAACGCATGAAACGCCGCCGCCACTTCTTGCAGGTAAAATGCCACGCGGTGCGCCTCGCCCGCACGCGCCGCCTGCTCTACGATACGCGGCCACGCCGCCATGATTTTCAGCAGCGCAAGTTCCTCCGGCGCGGTGAGCAGCGACGTGTTCGCATTGCTCTCGCGCGCCACCACTTCCGGCATATCGCTACCGGCATGGCGCAGCACAGAGCGGGCGCGCGCATGGGCGTATTGCACGTAAAACACTGGGTTATCCTTGCTCTGCTCCATCGCCTTGGCGAAGTCAAAATCCAGCGGCACATCGTTTTTGCGGGTGAGCATGATGAAGCGGAACACGTCGCGCCCCACCTCGTCCACCACTTCGCGCACCGTCACAAACGTGCCCGCGCGCTTGGACATTTTCATCGGCTCGCCGTTCCGCATAAATTTCACCAACTGGCACAGCTTCACCTCGCAGGTCGCCTTGCCGTCCGACAATGCCGTCACCGCCGCGGAAATACGCTTCACATAGCCGCCGTGATCGGCGCCCATCATATTGATGAGGCGCGTATGGCCGCGCCGAATTTTATCCCAGTGATAGGCAATATCCGGCGCAAAATACGTCCACGAGCCGTCGGATTTTTTTACCGGCCGGTCCGCATCGTCGCCAAACTGCGTGGAGCGGAACAGCGTTTGCGGGCGCGCCTCCCAATCGTCCGGCGCCTTGCCCTTGGGCGGCTCCAGCGTGCCGATGTAAATCAGGCCCTTTTTCTCCAGCTCGGCGATGGCTTTTTCCACCAGCCCCGCCTCGATAATCGCCTGCTCGGAGGAAAACACATCGTGCTGAATACCCAGCTGCGCCAGATCCTCCTTGATGGTGGCCATATTCACATCCACCGCGAACGCCCGCACGATCGGCAGCCATTTTTCGCGTGGCATATCCAGCAGGGCGCGCTTGTGCTGATGCGCCAGGCCCTCGCCGATCGCCTTCATATATTCGCCCGGATACAGCCCCTCCGGCATCTCGCCGATATCCTCGCCCAGCGCCTCGCGGTAACGCAAAAACGCGGCCTCGGCTAGCTTGTCGATCTGCGCGCCGCCGTCATTGATGTAATATTCCTTGGTCACCGAATACCCGGCCTTGAGCAGCAGCGTCGCCAGCGCATCGCCCACCACCGCGCCGCGGCCGTGGCCCACATGCATCGGCCCGGTGGGGTTGGCGGAAACATATTCCACGTTCACCTTAATGCCCGCGCCTACCTGAGAATTGCCATACGCCCGGCCTTCGCTGACGATATATGGCACCAGCGCTTGCCACACGCCGGGCTGCAGCACCATATTGATAAACCCCACCCCGGCGATGGAAGCGCCCGCTACCTCCGGCAATTTCTTGATTTCTTCCAATAAGGTTGCCGCCAATTCTTGAGGCTTCGCCTTAAGCTGCGCCGCCAGCACCATTGCTGCATTCGTGGCAATATCGCCATGGCTCGGATCCTTCGGCGGCGTGGCCTCAATACGCGCAACATCCGCGCCGGCGGGCAGTTTTCCTGCGGCGGAGAGCGCTTCGACGATCGCTTTAATTTTATCTTCTATCTGTTTGTATATGTTCATCTTTATTATCAACCCAGTAAAAACTGGAATCCATTTGTTTCTTAATTGGATACCAGCTTTCGCCGCTATGACAAGAAATTAAAGCAACCACTGTTATTGGCCCTTAATTCACACAGCATTTCGTGTGCAAATCCCAATTCCACATAACGATTGCGAAATAGGCTAATTTATGTTTACTTACATGAAATAAATTTCATATGAAGGATGCGGCTATGGAACCATTATCTCAAGATGTACAGGCGCTTCAGAATGTGCTGCTGCGCCTGGTGCGCGAAGGAAAAATATACTTAGCGCGTGAGCCAGTAGCGTCCGTGTCGGCAGATAACGTAGAATCTGCGGAAGAAGCGGTTATTGGTTTTACAGGCATGAATCCGGAACAAGTTGTAGCCGTCTCAAAACAAATAGCCAAAGTTTTTTCACCGAATGGCGCCACAATTTTAAACACGGATAGAACAATCACTTCCTATGCACCTGATGAAGATAAGAACATAGGCTTTATCAGTGCCAACAGCGAGAGCGCCAATATCACGTTTAGCGCACCCGTCAATATCGCCGCCTTCAGGCAAGTCCTGGATGTAATGAATGTAGAACTTGATAGAACAACACAAAATAACCCCCTACAAAAATTGCTGCGCGAAGGCGACATTGTAGGCGGCGAAAGCGGTGGCTGGAAAGATAACGTAAACATGATAATAGGAGCAGCAAAAAGCCACGTGACCGCAGTAAATGAGAAAGAGGTTGCTAAAATTATCAGGGACCAAACGGGTAAATTAGATGAGCTACTTGATTCAACTGACGCGGCAAAAATCTTTACTGTTGTGGAAGAAACCCTAACCAAAGAGGGGAAGAAAAAGACCGCTATAGACAAGGCACCTGCTGTAAAAACTTTATGCGGCACTGCAAATGCGTTTGGCCGCAGCATTACAGGATCCGAAAGAACCGAAGCAATTATGGGAATGCCCTAACCCAACTCCCCGTGTTGCTCCAGCGCGTACCTGTCCGTCATTCCCGCCACATAATCGCAGACGACTTCGGCCATGCCTTGCGCGTCTTTGCCTTCGGCTTGCGCGCACCATTGGGTGGGCAGGCAGTCCGGCTCGGCGTGGAAAAATTCGAATAGCTGGCGCACCACGCGCCGCGCTTTGCTGGACATGCGGTTGACTTTGTAATGACGATACATGCGCTGCATGAGGAATGTTTTCAGCCGCGCGCTGACATCCGCCATTTCAGGCGAGAATGCCACCAGCGCCCGGCCCAGCGCCCGCACATCATTCACAGTTTTGACTTTGCTCGCGGCAATATTCGCCCGCGTCGTCGCCAGCACGTCCATACACATGCGATTGACCAGGCGGCGCACCGCCTCGTGAATCAGCCGGTCGCGCGAAATGGTGGGGTAAAGCGCCCGCACTTCCTCAAACACCGCATACACTTCCGGCACCGCCGCCAGATCCTCCACGCTGAACAGCCCGGCACGCAGCCCGTCGTCAATGTCATGGTTGTGATACGCAATATCATCCGCCAGCGCCGCGCATTGCGCCTCCAGGCTGGCATGGGTGTGGAGTTCGAGGTCGTGCGCGGCGTTGTATTCAGCGAGGGCGCGGGGAAGAGGGAGTTCAGAATTCAGAGTTCGGAGTTCAGAAGATTTTTTTTCCTGAACTCTGGACTCTGAACTCTGAACTCTCACTACCGGCCCATTATGCTTCGCAATGCCTTCCAACGTCTCCCAGGTCAAATTCAGCCCGTCAAACGCGGCGTAGCGGTGTTCCAGTTTCGTGACCAATCGGATGGATTGCGCATTATGGTCGAACCCGCCAAATGCCTTCATCGCCTCGGCAAGGCCGTCTTCCCCCGCATGGCCGAACGGCGTATGGCCCAAATCATGCGCCAGCGCTAAGGCCTCCGCCAAATCCTCGTTGAGCGCCAGTGAGCGGGCGAGCGAGCGGGCAATCTGCGCCACTTCCAAACTATGCGTCAGCCGCGTGCGGTAATGGTCGCCCTCATGGTTGACGAACACCTGCGTTTTATACTCCAACCGCCGAAACGCCGACGAATGAATAATCCGATCACGGTCGCGCTGGAAACAGCTGCGTTCGCGCGCCTCCTCCTCCGCATGAAGGCGGCCGCGGCTCTGGGCTGGATGGCAGGCGTAAGGGGCAAGTTCCATGGCGGGCCTTTGCAAGCGTGGAAAAATGCACTATATTATATAGATATGGCCGAAAGCAACGTCGAAACACCCTTCTCCCTAACCCCCGCCGCCGCCGCGCGGATTGCGTTCCTATTGTCCGACGAACCGGCGGGCAGTGTGTTTCGTGTGGGTGTGGATGGCGGCGGGTGTAGCGGATTCCAATATCATTTCGCCCTCACCGCCGCACCCTTGGCGGCAGATGACCATACCGTCGAGGCAAACGGCGCGCGCGTGGTGATTGACGACGTCTCGCTGGGCCTGCTCAAAAACAGCACGCTGGATTACGAGGAAGAACTGATGAGCGCCGGATTTGTGATCAAAAACCCGAATGCTACATCCAAATGCGGGTGCGGCAATTCGTTTAGCGTAGCACTATAATGTCATCCCGAGCGAAGCCGAGGGATCTTATTCGTCAGCGGTTATGCAAAGATCCCTCGGCTACGCTCGGGATGACACGCAATAATCAGTGCGCCAGCCCCTGCCCCAGCTCTTCCGCCGCCACTTTGCGCATATGGTTGATCTGCTCGGCGGTGGACGGGTGTTTATGCATCGTCGAGGCTCGCAATTCGTGCCGCACCAGTTTATAAAACTCGCTCATCTGATCCATAAAACTGCGCTTCGATAAATCGGCAGTCCATTGCTGGAGGCGTGGCCCGACCAGTTCCGCACTCGCTTTTTCCATTTTATGGAGCACCTCGATGCACGGCTCCGCACCGCCCGCCGCGCGCACTTCCGCCGCCAGCGCGCGAAACTCAGCATTGAGCGACATACGCGCTGCAATCATGCTGCCGCCGACTAGCCCCACGCCGCCCGCCAGCGCCATGCGCTTGGACCATTCGAGCATGTCCACCTGGTCACCCCGCCCGCTTTCTCGCATTTTTTGCTGCTGCTCCTCGGTCACCGCATTCAGATGCTCATCGAGCGATTTCGAGGAATCCTGAATTTTGCGGTCCTGCGCTTTAGTGTACAGCGTATAACCCGTCATGGCCACCAGCGGAAAAGCAAAGAGCGGGAATTTCCGCATGGCCATGCCATCAGCACCACTCATCATTTCGCTGACATGCTGCATTTCATGGCCAAGCAGACCTTTTAGCCCCGCCGGTACGTGATGGTTCAAATTGGGGGAATCGAACACGCGCTCCAACATGCCGCGGGTGAGAAACACCCTACCGATCTTGCGCCCCTCATGTTTCGCAAAACCGCCCGCCGCATTAGGCAAATCGTGCTCGACATGCCACAACTCCGGCGTTTTCTCTAAACCCAAGAGTTTGGCTTGCTTATCCATCCAATCGAACACCGCCGCCGCTTCATGCCTTCCCATGGGCCTTTCCTGGGAATTATAGAAGGGGTGGACGATATCCTCGATACTCAGCAGCTTCTGCGGCGCCATTTTTACACCTAATAATTCATTTTTAAGTGTAATTTCTCCTTACCCCACAAGCAAATGAAGCTTTTGTGACAAAGCCCGGTTGCTATAGTTTAATATATATTATAGGCTTGATCTATGCAGCCCACTATCCTCCATGAACAAGCCCTCACCCTGGCCGAGAGCGTCCCGCAGCTCATCCGCAAGCATTTCGGCAATATACCGGTTGATCCAGCAGAGCTGATTTCGACTGACCATTTCTACCGCAACACCGCCATTGGCCTCGGCGCAGCGCTAGGAGCAGCCACATTCACGCGCCTCATCTCCCGCCCCTGGAAATACATCACCGGCGGCGTAGCGATTGGCCTTGGCATCGCCGGGATGCGCCTGGGCAAGCTGGAAGATGAAATTGACACTACGCTGCGCGTCGCCGTGCCGGCGGTGAAGGAAGCCGTGCTGCAACACGCGGATATGCTGGAAAAAAACCCGGAAATGCGCCAGCAATTGGCAACTTATCTACAAAACGACCTCACGCCCCAGCAGATAGCCGGCAAAGACGCCGAAACCCTGCTGCTCGCCAAAAGCCTGTTCTTCATCGAAACACTGCCCAGCTTCAATCGAGGCGCCCTGGTAAACACCATCTCCCAGAAACTCAAATGCGCACAAGAGCCCGGCCGCCCCGAATGCGCCGCGGCCAGATAAACCGGGCTTTTCAGGCGATTTACACTTTTTTTATTTAGTTGCTTGACACCACCTTTTTTCGGTGCCATATACACCATCCCGCCGCTCGAAATGAGATGTGCGAACCGGGAAATTTTCGAAAAATTCTCCCTGCAGATTGAAACCGTGAAGAGCATTTAAGCGCAAGTGGCGTTGTGTGAAAACTAACGAGCACAATGTCACGCGCAACAATAGTTGCACTATATGTCCGATTTATTTCGGAGTATATGTGACGTTGTGTGAGTTTCCGATTAATGGATTCGCAAGAATCTAAATTTGAGTTTTTTGTTGCAAAACAAAAAACGCCAAGATCAAAACATGAGAGTTTGATCCTGGCTCAGAACGAACGCTGGCGGCAGGCTTAACACATGCAAGTCGAACGCTCATAGCAATATGGGAGTGGCGCACGGGTGAGTAACGCGTGGGAATATGCCCTTTAGTTTGGGATAACCACTGGAAACGGTGGCTAATACCAAATACGCCCTTCGGGGGAAAGATTTATCGCTAAAGGATTAGCCCGCGTCAGATTAGCTAGTTGGTGGGGTAATGGCCTACCAAGGCTCCGATCTGTAGCTGGTCTGAGAGGACGATCAGCCACACTGGAACTGAGACACGGTCCAGACTCCTACGGGAGGCAGCAGTGGGGAATATTGGACAATGGGGGAAACCCTGATCCAGCCATGCCGCGTGTGTGATGAAGGCCTTAGGGTTGTAAAGCACTTTTGTCAGGGAAGATGATGACGGTACCTGAAGAATAAGCACCGGCTAACTTCGTGCCAGCAGCCGCGGTAATACGAAGGGTGCTAGCGTTGTTCGGAATCACTGGGCGTAAAGCGCGCGTAGGCGGCTAATCAAGTCAGAGGTGAAATGCCGGGGCTCAACCCCGGAACTGCCTTTGAAACTGTTTGGCTAGAGTACTGGAGGGGATAGCGGAATTCCTAATGTAGCAGTGAAATGCGTAGATATTAGGAGGAACACCGGTGGCGAAGGCGGCTATCTGGACAGTAACTGACGCTGAGGCGCGAAAGCGTGGGGATCAAACAGGATTAGATACCCTGGTAGTCCACGCTGTAAACGATGGGTGCTAGCCGTCGGGGGGTTACCCTCCGGTGGCGTAGCCAACGCGTTAAGCACCCCGCCTGGGGAGTACGGTCGCAAGATTAAAACTCAAAGGAATTGACGGGGACCCGCACAAGCGGTGGAACATGTGGTTTAATTCGAGGCAACGCGAAAAACCTTACCAGGCCTTGACATGCCCTCTATAGAAAGCCGAAAGGCATTCTTTCACTTCGGGTGGGAGGTGCACAGGTGCTGCATGGCTGTCGTCAGCTCGTGTCGTGAGATGTTGGGTTAAGTCCCGCAACGAGCGCAACCCTCGTCCTCTGTTGCTAACAGGTAATGCTGAGAACTCTGAGGAAACTGCCGGTGATAAGCCGGAGGAAGGTGGGGATGACGTCAAGTCCTCATGGCCCTTACGGCCTGGGCTACACACGTGTTACAATGGTGGTGACAATGGGCTGCTAACCCGCGAGGGTACGCTAATCCCCAAAAGCCACCTCAGTTCGGATTGTACTCTGCAACTCGAGTACATGAAGCTGGAATCGCTAGTAATCGTAGATCAGCACGCTACGGTGAATACGTTCCCGGGTCTTGTACACACCGCCCGTCACACCATGGAAGTCGGTTCTGCCTTAAGTCGCCCTTAAAAGCGCCCACGGCAGGGTCGGTGACTGGGGTGAAGTCGTAACAAGGTAGCCGTAGGGGAACCTGCGGCTGGATTACCTCCTTTCTAAGGAAAGATGCCTAGTGATCAGCTTGCTGATCATAGACATCATTCACCTTACAATCACTTCGCCACTTGCGCCTAAATGCTCTCACGATATACGAAAAAGCCTCCGAGAAATCGGGGTTTTTTACGTTGAATTGACAGCTGTAATAGGTGCCGCTAAACACAGATTGTGAGAAAAATTATTATCTTAGGTCTATGCTTGGCAATCGGAGTAGGATTGTATCAGGTTTGGCCTGCCGTATCCCTACTTGGGTTCATGTTTTCTCAAGCCCATAAAGCCGATAAAATCATCAGCACCTTACCGCCGGAGCGCATCGAAAAACTTATACGTAACTCTGCTAAATGGGCTGCTTTGCACTACGACGACCCACACCTGCTGCCTGCAGAAGAAATTGACCGCAAGATTGATTATGCTTACGCCAAAGAATACTATGAACATGGGGATGGCTGGTTACAGTTTACTACTATTGATAAAAATATCCCTGAAGACTTTAAGGACCTGGACCCGATTTATGTAGGTATTCGCTATCAGCAATCAGTAACTATCGCCTATGTTGGCGGAATGGGCCATGTAGGAATGAGCGTTGTAAAACAACCTTCAGGCAACTGGGCACTTGAGAAGTACGATGATGAACATCACACGATAATCAAAGAAATGCCAGTGAACCCCTAGAGTTAATAATCGCCATCATTCACCTTACAATCACTTCGCCACTTGTGCCTAAATGCTCTCACGAATACGAAAAGGCCTTCGAGAAATCGAAGGCCTTTTTGTTTGATCAAATATTCCCCCTTACACTCTTTTTATCCCCGCCCCAAGAATCCCTACATCATTCCTATACACCCTTCTCCATAGTCGGTTCAGTCAGCGTCCGTTGACATCCCAACAACCCAAGGAGAATCGCCATGAATACCAACAAATCTTCTTCCAGCAGCAATAAGCCCGGCGCACCCAAATCCGGCAGCGGCAGCAGCAGCTCGTCCAAAGACGCGCAAGCGCTCCGCCAAGGCAGCAGCGAAGCGGCCCGCCGCATGGGCGAAAAAGGCGGCCAATCGTCGCGCCGCGAGGATTAATCGAGACTACCCGTAGGAATCCCTTAATTTGCATTTCGCACAGGCCTTGGGGTTTATCCCCAAGGCCTTTTTTCATGCGCGAAATTAGAGAGCCGTTTGTACGGCGCTGACAATGTCTGCGGTAGATGCAACGCTGGAATCAGTACTAGAAACGGCGCTGCTGGAAGCTATCGGTGAATCAGCGCTTGCAGAGGTTGCGGCATTAGCCGTATCCGTGGGCGGCGTCTGCGCGGCACTAAAGTGATGATGGTGGTGATGATGCGGTGACCCACCCTGCGCCGCAGCCGCGGTTTTCGCGCCCGAGCCATCGCCGTCGCCGTCACTATCCGTGTTGCCCGCGCTGGCCGTTTGCGTATTGCCAGCGCTACTGGTGCCGGTCGCACTGCTTGCGCTGCTCGCACTACTCGTACCAGCCGTGCTACCGGCAACCCCGGTCAAGTCGCTTTGCACCGCGGCCAACAATTGCTCAATCTGCTGCAAAAGCCCGCCCACTCCGCTCGTATCTGTGCTCGCCGATGCGCTGCTGCTATTGCTGCTGGAAGATGTATTGCCACCGCCGTTCAGCGCCGCGAGAATCGCCTCGAATGAACTGCTGCTATTACCGCCGCTCGTGCCGCCCGACGTATTGCTGCTATAGCTCAACGCCAGAATATCCAGAGAGCCACTCTGCGCGCCTTGCGATGAGCCAAGATCCAATATAGACGCCGGGCCATATCCCGCCCCAGAGCCTTGACTGGCTTGCTGGGTTTGTTGGGTCTGCTGGGCCTGCTGGGTCTGCTGGGTCTGCTGGGTCTGCTGCGCGGCTTGGGTAAAAATACTTAAGGAAGAAATACTGGTCATGACTCAGACTCCTTTGGGTTGGGTAGCGTGTGAACAAGGCAAATATGTCATAGCAACGGCAGAAAATGCCGGGCAAAACCGCGCGGCAGCTATGGCGCACAAAACAAAAGCCAGAGAAAAGCGGTTGTCTTCATGCGCCATATCAGGCATACCTTGCAAGAATCGTGCCTAAGACATTGTAAATGTTGTCGCTAAAGCATTGAGCACATCAAAACCAGCCCACAACGGCAAAGAAATTCCAAGTAATATATTGATTTAGCGCTTAACGCGCCAAGCCAGATGCGAGTTTAGACCGTGCATCCGCACACTGCTTTTCATTAGCAGAACTCAAAATAGCCCTGACATAAGAACTTTGCGCATGCCCACCAACATCATCTGTAATGGCCTTACCTTCATCATCCCGCATTGTCAGCTTGATAACATTAGGCGCACCAATCAGCCTAGGGCCAAGCGTCGCCGTCGTGAATTCTTCAGGCGATAGAAAATCCACCTCGCGCGGCATACCTGGATTGGGGATATCCATCCTATCCATCCCGGCTACGCCGACCAATCGCGCATTTGGTAATAATTTGTCTGCATCGGCAGCGCAAGATTCACGCACTTGCAAAATGCCTTCTTCATTTTGGCCTGTAACAATCATTACATCGCCATCGCCCAGCATATCGCGCAACACGCGAAAGGCATCTTTATTCGCCATGTGGCCAGCACTATAACCATAGCCAATGATATGCTTCAGCACATTCTTTGCATCAGGGCGCAATACCGGTTTTTTATCTTCTAAAATGACATTGCCCTCTTCATCACGCGCCAGCAAAATATCCAATAGCTGATATGCCTGTAACTCACCTCCGGGCGTCATAGTTGATAGATCTTCCGGGTTACTCCCCAATTTGCGGTAACGCTTAATGCTATCCACAATATTGGCGTGCAAATGCCCGCGCCCATAATACGAGCCGGCATAGACAGCATGATCATTATCTATATCTGTCACGCGTGGAAGAATAGCTTGTGCCGACGTAAAACAATCAAAAAATACTTGGGGCGAAACAATGGCAGGCTTGCTAATTAACACAAGCGTCGGCCATTCCTTTTCTTTTCCAGGAGGAAAAAGTTCGGAAAGCTCCTGAGCACCTTCAGTTTTTCGCAGCCGCTCGCCCTCCAAGCGAAACATTTGATAATTAAGTTTGGATTCGTAATGTTGATTTCCATCCCTATCCACATGGCGGCCTTGATCAAACACTTCTCCCACAACCGGGGAATAATCAATCCCTTTCCTTTACCTCACGCTTCGAAAGGCCGGTAATTTGTGCTTGCGCCACAGCAAGCGGCAACCGACCAATTGTTCTACGCACACCGTTGGGATATTTTTTTAAAAAGGAAATCGGGAATTCCGATGCAATCTGCTCCATCTGCCCCGCTTCAGCAGCAGCCACAGTTAATTCGTCTTCAGACAGAATCCCTCCATAGGCTTTAATATGCTTTTGATCTACTTTCTTATCTGCCATAGAATCCCCCTAATTTGTCGGATTTATATAATAAAATATATTAATTGTTTTGCAACATGAAAATAGCCACCTGGAACGTCAATTCGATCAAAGCTCGCCTGCCGCATTTGCTGGCCTGGCTGAAGGCTGAAAGCCCGGATATCGCCCTGCTCCAGGAAACCAAATGCACGGACGATAATTTCCCCCGCCTGGAGCTGGAGGATTTGGGCTATAATTTGGCGTTCCACGGTGAGAAAAGTTACAACGGCGTGGCGATTCTTTCCAAACACCCGCTGGAAGACGTCACGCGAGGCCTGCCGGGGGGCGACGAGGATTCGCAGGCGCGGTATATCGAAGCGGTGGTTAGTGTGGGCAACGTAGCCTTCCGCATCGCCTCGGTCTATGTGCCCAACGGCCAGTCACCGGATTCGGAGAAATTCCCCTACAAGCTGCGGTTTCTGGAGCGCCTGCGCACCCACGCGGCGCGGCTGCTGGAATATGAGGAAATGCTGGTCATCGGCGGCGATTACAACGTCGCACCCAACCCGATCGACATTTACGACCCCGTGCGCCTGAACGGCACCACCTGCTTCCACCCCGAGGAGCGCACGCGCCTGCACGCGCTGCTCCACCTCGGCCTTTACGACGCCTTCCGCCTGCGCCATCCCGAGCCGGGCCAATATACGTTCTGGGACTACCGCGCCGGGGCGTTTGACATGAACGCTGGTTACCGCATCGACTACCTCCTCCTCTCCCCCCAGGCCGCCGACCGGCTGCAAGATTGCAAAATCTGCAAAGATATCCGCGCGTTAGAAAAACCCTCCGACCATGCACCGGTGCTGGCTACGTTCGCCGTCTAGCCGGGCAAATTTCATCATATTGTCACACTGCAAAACCTGTCCCGGTGTTAGTTTCGGGGCGTTTTATGTCCCCATTTCCGATAAAAAATCCGCTGGACCTGCCCGACTACGCCGCGCGCGAGCAAGCACTGGATAGGCTGTGCCAAACCAAAGACTGGCCGAAAATTAGCAGGGTTTTGGGCGCCTATATAGAATTGCCGCGCGAGAACCACACACTCGTATGCCGCGCCCTTATCGATGAGTATCTAAGCAAGGTGATGCGCTTCCGTGACGATCATTGCATGAAAAATTCGGGCGACAACACCGCCCACCACACGAAGCAAGTAGTGCTGCTGGTTGACGATATATTCAAAGAGGCTAAGAAAAACGGCCTGCCTGATTCGCTGGAGATGCAGACCCTGCGCCGCGATTGCCTCATCGCTGCCGACAGCCACGACGACGGCGAAGTGCTGGGCGAACCGCGCACCTTTGCAGGAAAATGCAACTCCCCCTCACCTTTGGAACCTCAAAAAGAAGAAATGGAACACCGCCTAGCCCGCTTCGCCTGGAAACTGGCTGATTATGCCGTTCGGAAAAAAGATGTTGAAATTTTCCGTACCACCATGCGCCATTTGAAAGCAGAGGCAAACATCGAGGAAAAAGGCCTTGAAGGCCTGGCCGATATTCTGCCTCAAATAAGCATGTGTGAGCATACTATAGACTCAGAAAGCGCGGAACATTTTCGCGGAGATGATACGCATGGTCACGCAGGCGGAACGCGCAGCTTAGTGGGCGCCTGGCGCGACCCACTACCGGAATATTCCCTGCCTCCAGAAATAAAACACCTGCTGGAGCTTGGCAGGAAGTCGACAATAAAAAAACGCCAGGCTTCGTGCGCTACGTCGTCAAAATGGCGGATTATATACGCGACTATGAATACAAACTGCGCAATGCCGGGCAAAATGATGATGAGCCCCTCACCTCTGCCGATAGCAGTGAAATTCTGCACAGCCTGAACCGCGTCGAGGCGCTGCTGCCGGAAATTTTCGCGCATGCAAAAACGCCAGATGAAATAATTCTCGCCAAAACGCTGGCGGAACGCGCCTATGGCGTAATTATTGATAGTCTGACCGTGGAAAAACTTGGTGCTTTTATAGATCTCCCCGCGCACAACGAAAACGGGCATGCTTCATTACCAGGTAATCTCGTTCAGGTTAGAGATGCCACGCCTCACAGCATAACCACGACGGCGCTGGCTGATCGTTACCGCAATATACGCAAGGCAATCGAGATAAATTTCACTATCCCCGGCGGCCGGGGAATCGCGCAGCAATTACTCCGCTAAAACCACCCGGTTCCGCCCACCGTTTTTTGCCTTATACATCGCCTCGTCTGCGCGTTTGATGAGCGAGTCGCCGGTGTCGCGTTCTTCCGTTTTCAGCACGGAAACACCGATGCTGATGGTTTTTCGCAGCACATTGCCGTCGGGCAGGTTGAATGATGCCGCTTCGATTTCTGCGCGTAGACGCTCCGCGGTTTCGTGCGCCGCTTCGCGCGTCGTGTCTGGCATTACCACCACAAATTCTTCACCGCCGAAACGCGCCACCAAATCCGAGCTGCGCGCCGAGGCACGCACAACGCCGGCCGCCTGCTTCAGCACCGCGTCACCCGCGTCATGCCCGTGCTTGTCATTGACCGATTTGAAATGGTCGATATCCATAATCATCAAGGAAAGTGGCCGTTTCCCGGTCTGCGCGCGCGAAATCAGATTGTCCAAATGGGCATTGAGATAATGCCGGTTATAGAGGCCCGTCAGCGCATCCGTGTTAGCCAGCGTGATGGTCTGCGTGAAATTGTTGCGCAGCATTTCCTGGTAGCGGTGGCGGCGCACCTGCGTGCGCACGCGCGCGATCATCTCGTTTTTGTCCACCGGCACACGCAAATAATCGTTGAAGCCTAGCTCCAGCACTTTGAGCATGGTCGGCGTGTCGTCCTCGTCCACCAGCATCACCACCGGCACATGGCGCAGCCGCTCCTGGCTCCGCAAATGCGCCGCCAACTTGATGCCGTCCGTATCGCTTAGCAGCGTGCTGATCAGCAGCACATCGCATGGCTTGGAAAGCGCCTGCGCTTCAGCGTCAGCCGAATTTTCAATCCAATGCGCGTCATACGTCTCCGACAGGCGCGTAATCATCTGCTTGGCCTGGATCGGGTCGTCATCCACCAATAGCACGCGGGCGCCTGCTACATCTGGCAGCACCACTTCGCCTTCGTTCCCGCCGATCTGCATTTGCGTAGCGCCGCGCAAGCGCAGTTCGCTAAGCAGCGATTTAATGCGTATCAACGAACGCACGCGCGCAAACAGCGCCATATCATTGATCGGCTTGGTGAGGAAATCATCCGCCCCCGCCTCCAGCCCCTTCACGCGGTCAGACTGGTCAGACAGCGCGGTGACCATCACCACGGGAATGTCCACCGTCTGCGCATCGGATTTCAATTTTTTGCACGCTTCGAAACCGTCCATGCCCGGCATCATCACGTCGAGCAGAATCAAATCCGGTTTTTTCTCGCGTGCTACTTGAATCGCTTCATACCCGTCGCGCGCCGTAAGCACGTCATAATACTCGCTGGAGAGCTTAGCTTCCAATAATTTGATGTTGGCCGGCACGTCATCGGCCACCAGAATCTTGGCTGTCATGCAACGGCCCCTGGCACTTCACCGAGGAATTTGCGTATCGTGGCGAGAAACGGCCCCACCGAAATCGGCTTGGAAATATAGGCCTGGCAACCGGCGCGCAGAATTTTTTCCTCGTCGTCCTTCATCGCAAAAGCGGTGACGGCGATCACGGGAATGCCCTGCAATTCCGGGTCGGCCTTCAAATGGCGGGTGATGTCCAGACCCGAGATTTCGGGCAATTGAATATCCATCAAAATCAAATCCGGACGAAAACGGCGCGCGAGGCCAACCGCCTCAACCCCTTCTTTGGTTTCGGCGATATCATAGCCGTGAGCAGCCAACAGGTCGCGGAACAACTTGAGATTGAGCTCATTGTCCTCGACAATCAGTATTTTTTTAGCCATGGCTGCGTGACACACCCTTTTTATGCCCTTCCATTCGAACAGACATTGATTAAAATACTATTACTGCGCAATAGGTTGATAATTATTAATGATGGACTGGCTCATTCAAGATTCCCGGCGCTTGGAACATATCGCCCATCCCTCCACGGAAATGGCACTGGCGGCCATGCGCGCGCTGGCGGCGGAGGGCTTTGCACCCCGCCGCATTCTGGATATCGGCTGCGGCAGTGGCCTGCTGAGCCTGGCGGCGGCGGAGCTGTGGCCTGAGGCAAGCATCATCGCAGGTGATATCAGCGCCCAGGCGGTCGCAGACACGCAAGCCAATATAGACCGCTACGAGCTTGGGCAACGCATCCGTGTGCTGCGCAGTGACGCGCTTTCACACCCAGAGATTGTAGCCGCCGCGCCCCATGACCTCATCCTGGCTAATTTATTGGCAGAAATACTTATTTCCAGTAGCCGCGACCTTATGAGCGCCTTAAAGCCCAGAGGCATCGCGCTGCTAGCGGGAATCCTGGCCTGGCGGGGCGCACAGGTGCAGGCCGCATATAAAACATTAGGCGCTGTAATAGAACAAGAATTTTTGTCCGAAACCTGGCAGGCGTTGCGCATCCGCCGTATGTGACCGCCTGTCACAAATCCTGTCATAAAAGCTTCATTTTGCAATACCTTCCCACCCGTGCGATAATGCACCATGGCCGATTATGACAATCTCGATTCGATAAAGGGCATGCGCGATAAGTGGCAAAAAGCCATGAACACGATTGTCACGCGCGATCTAAATTGGGCCAAGGCCGAAACAGACCCACTCAAAAAACAGGCCCTCGAAACCAAAGCGCAACAACGCAAAACGCAATTCGAAGGCTTCCAAAGAGAATATAATCACTTCCTGGAAACCCACGCCAACGAATGGGGCACCAGCAAATACGCCGTGGAACTGCAGCGGCAAAAAGACAAAGGCCTCACCCTCACGCCCAAGCAGGAGGAGTCGTACAAAGACGCCTTCTTCGCCGAAGTTTCAAAACTCGCGCATATCGACATCGCCACGCGCCTGGGCCGCGGCGGTGCCAATGCGGATGAAATGAACGCCTGGAAAGACCTGTCCTACGAACTCCGCGAACCCTGGCCCGAAGCGGCGCTCAAACAAGTGTGGAAGCGCGACAAAGCAGCCGAAGGCGGCAGCTTCTTCTCCGGCATCAATCCGGTGGGCGTACTGGGATTCATCGGCGCAGGCGTGCTGGGAACATTGGCATTCGGCCTGCAAGGCATTAGCGGCATGCTCATCACCGCGCTGATCGGCTTTGCCGGTGCATGGGGCGTGAACAAAGCCTATGAATACGCCTACCCCGATCCCGCACCAACACCCTCCTCCACCCCGGCGGGCACTACGCCCGCTGTGGCAACGGGAGCTGCGCCTGCCGCAGGCACGGAACCGACGAAATCGCAGGCCGCATTAATCGCCGCCGCTGCGCAAGCAAGAAATCAATCCCCGGCCACGCGCGACGCCGTGCTCAAAACCGCCCCCGCCACGGCGGGCGGCTTCGTGCAAAATGATCTGCCCCTACTGCAATTCGCCTCCTATCTCGATTACAGAAGAGGCGATGGCGCACTCGCAGAACAGGTAACAGGAACATTCAACGATAAATATTTCGTGGTGATCGGCAAAACGCGTGACAATGTTCAGGGAACGAATGAGGGGCACCCCATCATCGCCACCTGCAAAGGTGACGGAACGCTGGAGACCATTTGCATCGTCGATGAAGCTGCGCCCGACAAACTTGGCAACGCCGAACTTTTAACCAGTTACGGCCTCGATGTTTCAAACCCTCCGCGTAAGTTGCAATTCACCAACGGCAAGCTGGATTTTCAAAGCACCATGCTGGCGCGGCAATTGTTGCTTGAGTGGGACAGGCCCGACCGCTTCGGCAACACAACGCGCAACGCCAATGAAGATTTGAAAGTGCATCCGGTTAAATTCCAATCACCCGAGATAACCTCGTCCTATATCTTCCCCGCCAACCGTCTTGTGCCGCCGCCCGCCCCCGCTCCGGAAACCGGCGCTGAACCCGTCGTGCCCTGGACACCCGCATCGCCAAGACCGGAAACCCGCGGGCCGAGCGCGAAACCTACCGGCGGAGTGTATATCTAATGACCGACACCATTTTCCAATTCGCAAAACCTGCCGATGCCGCTGATTATGTACAGCATCAGCGCGCAGCGATTATCAATACCTTTAAAACGGACGAGGACAAAAAACTCGCCACTGCCGGGCTGGATTACATGCTCGCGCACCCGGAAACGCTTGCCGATCTGCAAACCACCACCAGCACAGACGCTAAAGGCAACGCCACCGTTAAGCTGAATTTGAAACCGCAGATAAAAGGCACGCTCCATGTGGGCGCAGATAAAACCACCACCATTCAGAGTGGCCTCGAAAAGCTGGATGAAACCGGCTCCTTCACCGTCACTGAAGACCCGGACCCAAAAAACCGGTCCACCACCTCCAAAGCCGTCACCTGGGGCTTGCCGTTGGTGGCGGGCCTGCTTGGCCTGATGCTCGGCGGCGGGGATTTGTTGGGCGTGCTGATCGGCGTGGTGCTGTCGCTCGTCACTATGTTCCTCATGCCCGCCATCGCCAATTCCGACACCGGCCACTCCATGAACCTGCACCCCGGCTACACACCGGCTACGCAAGTTACGCCGCCCCAAGCGGATGGACCTGTGCTGCAGCTGCTAAAGCCGCTTACCACCCAGTCCGTGGACATCACGCATGGAAAGCTATTACCTGACGGCACGCTCGCCGACACAAGAACAGAAAAGCTGGAATATATCGGCACCGAAAGAACCTTCGGCAACACGCGCAGCGTAACTGGTAATCGCGGAGCGATCGATGCCACCCTCACCCTTGCGGTCAATATAAAACAAACTGGCGGCTTGGTAGGCAAAACGGTTGTGGAGAAAGGCGAGACATTCTTTGATGCGCAAGGCCTCACTTTTATACCCGGCGACAGCGCGCCCAGCAGCGCGCTGCGCTTTAGCGCCCCCATCCGTTTTGTCAAAAATGAAAAAGGCGAGATTGATCTGAAAGCGCCCAGAAATAAAGAATCCTACGATAAATTGAATGAAGAATCCAAAGCGTTGGTACAGAACCCCGGGCTTAAAGAATACGCCCAAAATATAGGCAAAAAATATACGGCAAGCCTGTCCGCGCCACTCGCCCCGAGCGTCCGCACCGCGTACCGCTTCTCGAATGAAGCACCGGATGCTGTAAAGAACGGCGAAGTTAACATTCTCGCCGAAATGAACGGCAAGCGCATTGTCGGCATCGCGGATAAGGAAGGGTTTATTACCTTCGGCCTCGAAACGGGAACCGAGAAGAAGGACAATGCCTCCGTTCTGGTGCTGCAAGAAGGAAGCAAGATAAAAGACCCCGCTATTCAGATAAAAGACGGCAAAATCGTGCTTGATGACGCAGGGAAAAAAGCCCTCACTGAAGCACTGGATAAACAATATAAAGACCGCGACAAAACGAAAGACTTTGGCGCCGCGCCCAGCTCCGCCAACCCGGCAAAATTCACACCGGCGGACTCCGCCAAAGCCCTGCTCACATCACTTGGCGGGCTGTTTGGCAGCAAACCAAAACAAAACATGCCCCAAGACCCAAGCCCAGCCGATATGCAGGAGACGCCCAAGGCAGACCATATTACAGACCTAAAACCCAGCGACCCGAAATTCAAAACCGCACTCACCACCGCGCTGACGGAATATCTGGATCCGAAAAATTCGTGGATTGATAAAAATGATTCAACAAAAATAGCAACGGATAAAAACGATATTCAGCGTCAAGTTTCCACAGGCTTGCTTGGCCCTTCAATGTCTTATCCAATAGCTGTTAGTGCCAATGAAGCGGGCAAAGGCAAATCGCCCGAAGAACTAATTGCTATATATTTGAAAAATAACAAGGAAGAACGCGATAAAAAGATACATGATCTGATAGAGAAAGTTTCCCAGCAGCCGGATTATAATAAAGCGCTCTCATTGCTATCCGAAGAATTGGGTGAGCAGATTCCGCTTGGCCCTAAAGAAAGACAGCAAGCAAAAGAACAACTAAAAAAAAGACCTCCTAGACCGCACCCAAAAAGTGCTGGATGGTGTTTCCACACCGGCCGTTACACCCAAGCCAGTGCCCTCTCTCTCGCCGTCGTCATCTGACCCCGCTCCGCCGCCCACACCGGCACCGGATAAGCCTCCCGCAAGCACTTCCAGAGCTGAGCGCCTCAAGGATAAAGATGGCGTATATAATCCCAAATTCATGAAGCCAGAAAATCTGGCTAAGGAAGCGAAGCGCTTCGGAAACCAAACCCATGTCATAATATGCTTCGAAGATAATAAGATACGGGAAGCCTCCGAGTTTGTAGAAAAGCTGGGCTTGGAGGTTTACACTTTCAATACAAAATCTGGATATCTTATATGTAAAATACCTGCCGATAAACCCATTAACGCCGATTTGTTAAAGCAGCTTTATGAAAATAAGGAAGTGATTCAGAGTGTGGAGCCGCGAACAGGTGTAATGCGTCCAAACGCCACTACGGATCATACAAAAAACCCTGCATCAGATATTCCTGAAGCGCTTAAAAACGCAATTGACGCCCTGCAACGAGGCGAGGAACCCGCCTCCGCCCCCACCAAAACCTCCCTCGCTCCCACTGCCGACCCCGCGCTCAAAGCCGCGCTCGCGTTGGCGAATGATGGGGCGTATAAGCCGGGTGCGGCGGCAGCAGTTCCTGAGGTGGCGGGGCATCTGCCGCGGCCGGGCACGCCGGCCGCGAAGCCCGTGCAGGATAAAGGCCCCGGGCTTACGACTTAAGACCACTTTCCCTCACCCTTGATGGGTGAGGGCAGGATTTACTTAGTGAGCAACGCGAGCTTAGGAAATCCGGGTGGGGGTGGAAGATGCGCGGTTTTTACTCCTAAGCGCAGCGCCCCCTTCCTCCTACGCCAAGGCTTCGGAGGACTGGCCCTAACCCCCCTTCTGGGAGAGGGGATATATAGAGTCTAACGCCGCGCCAATTCCCTATGCCGCACTTCCGCAGCATACCCCGCGCCGCGCAGCGCATCGCCCAAACGCTTCGCAGTATATACTGAGCGGTGCTGGCCGCCGGTGCAGCCGATGGCGATGGTGAGGTAACGCTTGCCCTCCGCCTCGAATTGCGGCAGCAGCGGCAACACGAGGCCCGTCAGATGTGCGAAGAATTCCGCAAAACCCGGATCGCGCGCGATGTGTTCGCCTACGGCAGCATCCAGCCCCGTCAGCTCGCGCAATTCCGGAATGTAAAACGGATTGCTGAGGAAACGCACATCAAACACCAAATCTGCCTCACGCGGCAGCCCGCCTTTATACGAAAACGACGTAATGGAAATCGCCAGCGGCGGCGCATCATCCCCCGCGAAATAGCCCTCAACCAGCCGCCGCAAATCCGGCACGGGAAGCTGGCTGGTGTCGATCACCCGATTCGCCAGCGCGCGGATGCCGGAAAGCAGCGCCCGCTCATGCGCGATGCCGTCTTCCACCGGCCGGTCCAGCGCCAGCGGGTGGCGGCGGCGCGTTTCGGTGAAGCGGCGCACCAGCACCTCGTCGTCGCAATCCATAAACACCAGCTCGAATTCCAGCGCCTTATCTTCACTCAGCGCGCGCACCAAGGCCGCGAAGCGCTCCGCCGAAAAATCGCGCCCGCGCGTGTCGGCGCCGATCACCACTTTGCGCCCCTGCCCGCCCGCCGCGGCGATCACGGGAATGAACGACAGTGGCAAATTGTCGATCGCCTCATAGCCAATGTCCTCCAGCGTGCGCAAGCACACACTTTTCCCCGCCCCCGAAAGCCCCGTCACCAACACTAATTTCATGTGCGATACACCTCTGAAATAGACACCGACTCCGCATGTTCCAGCGCGCCGGGCTTGTGAATTTCCACTTCTACCTCCAGCGCACCCGGCAGCGCCAGCACCGCCGTGCCCACCGCCGCAACCAAGCTCTCCAGCAGCTCATAATGCCGCGCCTGGGCAGTGCGCAGCGCGCATTGCTCCACGGCCACATAATCCAGCGCATCGGCCAGCGCGTCGGACTGGGCAGGTTTTGCCCCATCAAAGCGCACGCGCAGGTCTATCAGCACCGGCCGCGCCGCCTGTTTTTCCCACGCATAAACGCCCAAATGCACCTGCACCGGCAACCGCTGGATATGTAGCTTCATCCCTCTGATATACCTCTATTCTTAGCTATTGTCACGGGCTTGTCATATGTTTGTCATATGGGCCGTCACAAAACTTTAACTTGCTGGGGGGTAGGCAATATGTAAGGATTTGAAGGTATAAAGGTTTTTTCAGGAGAGTTTTATGGCTGATATCAAAGTGGGTACCATCGCGTCAAAGGCTGTTACTGTCGTTACGGACGGTAAATCCAATGCCGTGCTGAAAACCAAGGATCAACCAGACAAAGATATCGGTGTGGTGCTCCCTGAAGACGCAACCAAATTCACGCCTGATCAGAAAAAATTGCTGCGTGAACAGCTTGATGCTTATGCTAAAGGCGCTACGCCAGAACAAATCATTGCCGAAACCCCGGCACCCGCAGCCGCGCCCGCAACCGGCGCAGCGCCCGCTGCTACCACGACGCCTCCCGCCGGCGGACAGGAACCGGCATGGTATGAAAAATACACCGGCACCAACAACATCATCTTCGGCCTCATCGCCGCCGTAATCGGCTTCTTCGCATTCGGCCCCGTCGGCGCTTTGCTAGGCGGCCTGGGCGGTGCGTTTTTGACGGGGTTGATGGGAAAGACGGAAACACCGCCCCCCTCGAGCCAAGGCTTATTTACTCCGCCCGCCACACAGGGCGCTAATCCTAATGCCACCAACCCCTCTAACAGCCAAAATGTAAACCTCTCTCCCAATGCGGCCGGTGTAAACGCAGGTGGCACCCCTCTATCTGTACCGCAAATTAACATACCGGGAATGGCAACAGGAGCTGATGCAATCAGACAAGCCAGCAATACTGCAATCAGAGAATTTGATCCGGTGAGATCCAGCATCGTGCAAGGATTAAGCGGTGCGAATGCAGAAGTGATAAGAGCAGGTTATGAGCACGAAGCTGAAAAATCGGCGGTTGAGCTTTCCCAATATGGTGTAAATCCGGAAAGGGTAAAAAACCTTCTCGACATTCCCGCTTCGTTTAATGGCCTAAAGCCTGATGCGTTGAACACCCTGGAAACTGCGCTTAATAAGGCCCAGGCTACTGCGGATATGAAAAACAATCTCGATAAGGCTGTTGCCGCGAGTAATAATAAAGTCTCTGAGTTTTACCAATTGAATACGGCTGCAAAATCGCAGTGGGTGCTCAATCACGAACGCGAAACCGACAATGTTATCGAGAAGGCAAAAACGGGTATTAGCCCGGCTCTGCTGTATGTGGACGGAAATTGGTCCATAAATACGTTACTTAATGGTGGTGCTGCACCCGCCAAAGATAAATTATATTGGAAAGCAAGCGATCGCAGGATAGCTGATTTTTCTTCTAGTGCTGCACTTATTACAGGGGAGGGTTGGCCAGGTAGCATCAATGCAGTTGCAGGCCATTGCGAAACTCTTCTTAGCTGCGATCCGCTTGCTATAAACACACAATATGAAGGTTTTGTGAAAGCAGATGAAAGAGAACCCGCGGCTGATTCTTTAAAAGGAAAGAAAAATTACGAAGTGCTAAAAGCTTTCGCCATCGAAGGAAAAAATTATGCTCACACAAAGAGCTACACTACTTCTGAAACGCAGTTCCAGAAAGTGATAGAATACGCCGATGAAATGGCAAAATTAGACAAAGAAAAAGGTGGAAGACTGCTGAAAACTTCTACCGAATGGAAATTCTCGAAGAATTCGAGCGGTGAAACGGTATATTCATTAGCGCATAACCAAGCTGACCGTGAAGCACTGCAAAAAGCGCTGGATATGGCGGTTACGGATGCGGTAGCTCAAAATGAAGCGATAGATAAACTAAATCGCGAAAACATCGCAAAAGTCAGTGCAATTGTGAGCGACATCAATAGCCGTGCGAAGGCCGGAATTGTAATCAAAGGAGCATTTACCGAAGGTGCGGATACATACCTACACGTGGAGCAACAGGTAAATGGCAAACCCGTTTCTTACACATTCAAGGGTACATTTGCCGATAATAAATCCGATAATTTTACTCTCTCCGGCGTTGCCGCAGGCACAATTACGCAAGCCGAGTTAGACGCGAAAAAAGGCGCGTTTAAACAACCCGGCGCCACCCAGGAAGTGGATCTCAATTCTGCCGGCGATGTAAAAAACGTAACCAAAGAATTCAACGAAGAACGTGCGAAAGAAGCGGCGGCAGCGACGCTCGCTTCGCTGAAGGACGTGGGCAACGCCGCGACTAAGGAAGCCAAAGAATTCGGCAAAGGCATTACGTCAGGAATGAAGGAAACGCTTGCTGGCCTTGCTGCCGCTGTAAATAAGAATGCGAACTCAGCGCCGCAGGAAAAAATGGCTCCGCCTCCTGGCGTTACACAATTGAATATGCTTGGTCAAACTTTTGAATTTAAGGACGGCGTTTCAGTTGCGCCGCCCAAAACCCCGGCTCCCATTGCTAATGGTGATCCAAACGCTAAAATGGCACCACCGCCGGTACGCTAAGGCCCCTTAACCACCTCCCCCACCGCCGCCGCAATCTCCTGCGGTGTGCCGGTGATGGGGCCGCCGCTGCCTTTTCCGTCGATGTTGGGCAGCACTTTTCCCGGATAGATTCCATGTACATGCACGCGCGGCGCCAGTTCGGCAGCGGCCATGTGGGTGAAATCGCGCAGGGTTTTTTTTGGAGAGTAGATAGAAAAAATAGCGGTGCTGCGTGGCATCCACCTTAGCATCGAGCAGGTTGGTGACGCTCGCCGGGCCGGTGGTCATCCGTGCCAATTCCTGCGTCAGCAGCACCGGCGCATAAAAATTCACCGCAAACGTGCGCGCCATCAGCGACGCATCACTCTCCAATAAACCCGCCTGCTCAAACACCGAAGCATTGTTCACCAGATGCGCCAATTGCGGGAACCGCGCATGCACCGCTGCCATCAATCCCGGCAGCTTTTCCAACTCCGCCAAATCCGCCTGAAACAAGGCACAATCTGCACCCAGCACGCGAATCTCCGCCGCCGTTTGCTCCGCCTCGGCCTGCGACGTGTGATAATGCAGCGCGATGTCAAACCCGCGCGCGGCCAGATGCAGCGCAATCTCCCGCCCCACGCGCTTGGCCGCACCGGTAATGAGAACGGCCTGTTTTGTCATCCTCGGGCGCGCGCAGCGCGAACCGGGGATCCATCCTTTTCAAAAGCTGGATTCCCGCTTTCGCGGGAATGACAAATAACCGGCATGTGTTTTACGCAACCTTCTCTTCCGGGTCCACCCAAGAAATATTGCCATCCGCGCGGCGATACACCACGTTCAGCCCGCCATGCCCGGCGTTGCGGAACATAAGCGCCGGCAGGTCTTGCAGGTCCATGCGCATCACCGCCTCGCTGACGCTGAGAATTTCAATGTCGGTCGCCTTCTCGGCGATCACTAAGCCCGCGGCAAGTCCGTTCGCCGCCGTTTCCTCGTGCTCCGCCACATCCGCCTGCAACACCGTTTTGCGGGCGCGCGAGGGCGCGGCATCTTCTTTTTTATGATGGTTGGTAATGCGGCGCTTATAACGGCGCAGCTGCTTTTCCACTTTTTCAAGCGCCGAATCAAACGTGGCATACACATCGTCGCCCACCGCGTGCGCGCGCACCACCATGCCGGCATGCGTGCCGAGATTACCGTGCAGATCCACACGGAAACGGTGCGACTCGCGCGACACCACCACCGCCACGCTGTTCACCCGGTCCAGATATTTGGTAACACCCACCGCCGCCGCATGTTCAATATGGGCGCGCAGCGACTCGCCGACGTCCATGCCTTTGCCGGAAATAGAAACTTGCATAAAATCGATGCCTTATAATGTTGAAAGAGTCGTTAGTCGTCTGTCGTTAGTTATGACTTAATAGCCTACTGTAGCAAGTATACACCCATCTCCCATCGGGAGCAAATATAAGAAATAAACCATCACTTGCCCAACCGGCGACTAACGACAGACGACTAACGACTACCTATAGCCCGCTTCCGGCGGCGTTCCATGGAGGAGGCGATGCCGATGGCTTCGCGGTATTTGGCCACCGTGCGGCGCGCCACGTGGATGTTGCGGCGGCCCAGCGCCTCGGCCAAATCGTCGTCGGAAAGCACGGCGGCGCCCTCCTGGCTGATCAGTTCGCGTATCACGTGCTTGACGGTCTGGCTGGAGACGTCATCCCCGCCCGCCCCATGGCTCACGCCCGAGGTGAAGAAATATTTCAGCTCGAACACCCCGCGCGGCGTGATCATATATTTCCCCGCCGTCACGCGGCTGACCGTGCTTTCGTGATATCCGGTGACGCGCGCGATGTCTTTGAGCGTCAGCGGTTTTAAATGGTGGATGCCCATGCGGAAGAAGCCTTCCTGCTGCGCCACGATTTCCGACGATACTTTCAAAATTGTGTTCGCCCGCTGATCCAGCGCGCGCACCAGCCAGCTGGCGTGATTCATTTTTTCCGTGAGGTATTTTTTATCCGTCGCCCCGGCATGCACAGACACTTTGGCGAAATAACGCCGGTTGACCAGCACGCGCGGCAGCGCATGGGCGTTCAGCTCCACATGCCAGCTTTTTTTGCCGGCATTGGCCGCGTCGCGCCGCACCGTCACGTCCGGCTCCACCATCTGCACGATTTCGCGGGCGAAAGCCGAGCCCGGCTTGGGGTTCAGCGCGCGTAATTCCGTAATCATTTGGCGCAAATCTTCGCCATCCACACCGCAGCGCTTCTCCAGCGCCGCCATATTGCCCTCGGCCAGCAGCGGCAGATTAGCCAGCAAGACCTGCATCGCAGGGTCCAGCCGGTCTTTTTCACGCAATTGCAGGCTGAGACACTCCGCCAAATCACGCGCGCCGACGCCGCACGGGTCCAGTTTCTGGATCAGCGCCACCGCATCCTTCACATGCGCCGCATCTGTGCCCAGTTGCTCGGCCAGCGCCACCACATCCTCTTTGAGATACCCGGCGTCATCCACTAGATCGACCAGATAAGCGCCAATGGCGCGTTGCAGCGGATCGGCGGTTTGCGCCTGCAGCTGCTCCAGCAAATGCTCGCGCAGCGTTAAATCATGTGCCTTTGTGTCGCCGAAATCGGCCTCGTCACCATCCGAATCGCGCGCCGTTACCTGCATGCGCAGTTCGGAACCATCGCGCGGCATGCCGGTTTCCCCGGCATCCGCGCCCTGCCATTCTTCGGGCAGGAACTCTTCGCCCTCGACCTCAGCCTCGGGCTGTTCTTCATGCTCTGTCTGGCTATCCGCCGCATCCGCCTCCGGCGCCTCATCCTCTTCAGCCAGGAACGGGTTTTCCTCGAGCTGCGACTCGACAAAGCTGCGCAACTCTAGCGCGTTCATCTGCAATAATTTAATGGATTGCTGCAACGCCTGGGTCATCACCAGGCTCTGCGAGCCGCGCAATTCTAGGTTGAGAGAAGGTCTTGCATGTGCTGTCATGCAAGAATCGTACCATGGGGTCGGTAAAGAAAGGATTAATGCAAATGCAATTAATGCTATAGCATTGTTATGGTTTAATTAAATCCTTATATTCTGCTATTATTTATAGTGCAAATTCATTATAATATAATTGATTATTATATACCATCAGAATCGCGATGAATACCCCATGGGCCACCCTGAATATCGGCGATATGACTGATCCGTCAATGCTTCTGCGCGCCGATTTTCGCAACAGACATTTAAAATTGGATCCTGATGATCCAAAACGCCTTTCATTAGAAGATGTACTCGAAAACGAGCGTCAGCGGCAGCGCGATCATCTGCTGAAATTGAAAAAAAGGACGACGCTAGGCGAGGTAAGCTTTGGCCGCGCGGAAGATGCGCCGGACCATCATAAAAAGCGCAGGCTATCGTAGATGAACTCGTCGCCGATCACCCAACACTTATTTCTCAGCCGCATGACCTTTATATCGAGGTAAAACCAACTTACTATAATCGTATCACTGCTATGGCTAATATACCGTATGTCATCGAAACCACCGATGACGCCTGCCGCGAATTCGCCGCTAACTCTACTGGAATGAAATGGCTCATGGCACACGAGCTCGGACACGGCATCAATGGCGATTGCGGAACACCTGAAACCATGCTGGAGCGCGCCCAGGCGGAAGTACGGGGCGAACGCCATTTTATTCCCACGAATACCAGAGAATACCTTGCCCATTATATGGGAGCTATTTTGTTCGGCAATCCACGTGAATACGCTGAAATCGCCGCCACTCTAAAATCATTACCCTATGATGAAACACCCGATAGTTTTTATGATGAGGATGAGCGATATCCAACCAGGCCGGAGCTCAGTGCCGCTCTTTCCAAATGGGCAGATCAGTTGGAAAAAGCCAAGGCTATAGACGAAAACGGGAAAATCATAGATCTCGAAAAAGCGATTAATCTCTTTCGTGGAGCGAACCGGGTAACCATCCAGGGAACCACTTCAACCCAAGCTTCCCTCGAGATTACAAACTAAACCGCTCACCCAAATACACCCGCCGCACCTCGTGGCTGGCCACGATCTCCGCCGGGGTGCCTTCCATTAGCACAGAGCCGTCATGCATGACGTAAGCGCGGTCGATAATGTCCAGCGCCTCGCGGACGTTGTGGTCGGTGATGAGCACGCCGATGCCGCGGTCTTTCAGATGACGCACAATTTCGCGCACTTCCTCCACCGCGATCGGGTCAATGCCCGCGAGCGGCTCATCGAGCAGGATAAATGACGGCCGGCCCGCCAGCGCGCGCGCGATTTCCACGCGCCGCCGCTCACCGCCTGACAGCGTCACCGCCATCGCCATGCGCAAATGCGTGATCGAAAATTCGGCCAGCAGCGCGTCCAGCATGGCGCTGCGAATAGCAGGGTCTTCCTCGCACACTTCCAGCACCGCCATGATATTTTGCTCCACCGTTAGCCCGCGAAAAATCGAGGCTTCCTGCGGCAGATAACCAATACCCAGGCGCGCCCGGCGATACATTGGCAGGCGCGTAATATCCTCCCCATCGAGCAAAATGCGCCCGACATCGGGTTTCACCAGGCCAGTGATCATATAAAAACTCGTGGTTTTACCCGCGCCGTTCGGCCCCAGCAAACCTACCGCCTCGCCGCGCTGCACGGAAAGCGACACATCGCGCACCACGGGCCGCCCGCCATAGCGCTTGCCCAGCCGCTGCACTTCCAGCCCGCGATTCACCGCCACCAGCTTCGGTCCTTCGGGCAGGTCCTCGTTGATATCCACGATGCTCATGGCTTCGCTCCCTGGCCGTCTTTACTCTTCTCCGGCACAAACAACGCGCGCACGCGGCCGTTAATCGCCCCCGGCGTTGCCTCGTTCTGATGGAACGGGCTGTTGATCACGCTTTTGCCGGTATCCAAATCATGCACCAGCGTATCACCTTTGAGCACGTTTTTGCCGCGCGTCAGCACCACGTGGTCGGTCAGCTTCACCTGCCGCGCATCCACCTGATAAATACCATGGTCGCCGGTCGCCGTTTCGGTGGGGGTGATGATCACCACATTGCCGTCAACATCGATGCGCTCCACGGAATTCTGCCCCGGCGCAAACGCCCCGCCACCGCTGGAGGAAGAAGCTGCGGCGCCTTCTTTTTTACGGTAGTGCACCGTCATCACGTCAGACTTTAATTTCGTATCGCCCTGAATGGCGATCACATTGCCGGTAAACACTGCAATATTATCCTGCTGGCGCACTTCCAGCTGGTCAGCATTAATCTCAATCGGCTGGCCAGATTTGCCGCCCGGCGCGGGTGAGGCTGCTGGCACAGGCGTCAGCACTACAGGCGCCGGCGCGGCAGCGGGAAGCGACGACGGCGCAACCGCCACGGCGGGCGGCGGGTCCGCATAGGCGGGGGCGGCTAGCAGCGCTAAAGCGCAGCAAAAAAGAAACGGTTTCATTTCAAATACAGGTTCACTTTCACCGCCTCATTAAACAGCAAAACCTTGCCCCGGTCCAATATTTTGAAGCGGTGGGCGCGCAAAATTCCCGCCGGGCCCTGGCCCTCCACCGGGTTATCACCCCAGGCGGTGCTTTTGCCGATATCTACCTGCATCGCATCCGTGCGGAATTCATAACCACCGTCATAAAACATATCCACATGGCCAGTCAGCTCCAGCAGCTTGGTGCCCACGTGATACACGCCATGATCCGCCGACATCGAAGCCCAGCCGCCGCTATCCAGCACAATATCCGTGCTAAGCATTTCTAAAATAACTGTATTTTGATCAGGCTGAGTGGCGGTTTCGGCGATGATGTTGAACGGGCGGTCGTGGCTGTCCAACCCCTGATAGCGCGGCTTGATCATCGCCGAGGGCTGCGGTTTGCCAGTGCCCCCACCCAGCGTGATACGCCCGCCATTATCGTTCGATTTCACCCACGCCGTCACCACAATCGCCAGCGTAAGCAAAATAGCCAGCGCCCACAGCGCCCCCTTGCTCAAATGAACAAAACGCGTATAGCGATGCAGCGGCGAGAGAAAATCCATAATTTAAATATTATTGTGGAACAGAGTATTCGCCAGGAAAGATATGCTGGAAAGGTCCAGAAAATGCAAAATAAAGATAAAGTGGAGCACAGAGTAATATTGCCAGAAATGCGATTATCACCGCGACCCGCAAACACGAAAACATAAGAATAGATGCCACACTAAAAAGCGCGCTGCCGCAGATATGCAGCGTAAGCAATGAGCCGGTTAGCTTACCGCCGCTAAATTCTGTTCCGCTCAGCATAAAGGAATATTTCCATGCCAAGACCGCACATAAAAAACAAACCGCGGCAAACGGCCATTGTTTTCTTTGGCGCATTTTTATTATTACATCCCTCATTGGCCGCATGATACCCTAGATTCCCGCCTAGTCCAGCCCGATCGCCGCAATGCGCGCCTCCAGCGGCGGGTGGGTAGCGAGGAATTTCTCCGGGTCGCGGTAGTGAAACAGCAGGGGGTTGATATAGGCCGGGCCATACACACCCCAGCTATTCTCCGCCACTTTTTTCAGCACGGACACAAGCGCCCGCGGGTTGCCGGTAAATTGCACGGCCTGCGCATCCGCCACAAATTCCCGCCGGTGCGAGATAAACAGCCAGCCGAACAGCGCGCCGATATTCGCCAGCTTGCACGCACCCACCAGCACAAGCCGCCATCCGCCAATCCCGCCCGAGGAAGCCCCCTCCCACCGCGCCGGCCACATAATGGATGTCAGGAATGAGAAAATATGCGTCACCATACCGCTGATGGAAATCAGCATCGTATCGCCGTTAGCCAGCTGCACCAGCTGCTGCGCCAGCACCGCCTCAATCTCCTCATCCGAACAAAACTGCACCAGCTTCGACGTCAGCACGATGCGGTACGTATCGCCAGAAATGCCCGCCGTATACGCGTTCACCGAGGAATGCTCCTGCATCAGCAGCAGCGGCATGGGAATGCCCAGCCCGGCGCTGCATTTTTCGCAGATATTATAAACACGCGGCTGCGTCTGCGGCGTGATGAAACGCATATCCGCGCCCATCTCCAGGCGGTTGCGGTTATACCAATAAATCAGCACCAAAAACGCCAGCATCGCGCCATACAGCCCATACCAATACGTGCCGACCAGCGCCGTAAACACGTTCACAAACGACACATCCATGCCCTGCATGCCCAGCTGCACCGCCACAAACATCACCATCACCGCCACCGCCGAAATATAACTCGCCGCCACCACAAGCGGGTAGAGCAAGAGGAATAGTAGAAGTTTTAGCGTGTTAAACAGCAAGCGGGGGTTCATGCGCGCCCTCTCCTATACGTACCGATGTATAGGCTTGCCCGCGCGCGGGCAAGTTGCTTCAAAATCGCGGCCTATTTTAGGCCATAACCCCTGGAAGGATGACTTGATTCCGAACGACCAGATGCGGGTTTTTTACGCTTTGCTTCCAAGCGCATATGTGCCTCACGCGCCGCAACATAGGCTTGTTCAAGCGCAGCATCTTGAGCCGCTTGAAGAGTGTCGTTTAGCGGAAGAGCTGCTTGCGTAAATTCATATTCGGCTTTGCGTATGTCTCCATTGGATTCCCTTGGCCATTCCTTCTTCTGCTTTCTCAAGCCATCTCGCGTCTGCATAATATCTTTAACTTTTGCATGCTTCTCCACCTCACCCACACGCGCTATTTCCACTCCCATTTCAGTGGACGCAATCGCTTCCTTAAATGCGCGTATTGCAGGCAGACAACCCTTTAAATCGTTATCCTGCGCCAAGGTGTGCGCCGCAAGAAGGTCAACCGCTATTCTATCCCGCTCAACCAAAGCGTCATAAGCAGGTGTTGCGGGGTGTTGCGCGCGGTCGCCGTTTGATTCGTCTATTGTCATAATGCCACAAAATGATGGTTAGTTAATGCTGCTTACCAGAGTCACCAGATTTGTCAACATCAATTAACTAATCCCCGCCCGCAATACATCGTGAATATGCAGAATGCCCTGGGGCCTGCCCTGCTCATCCACCGCAAACAGCGCGGTGATGTTTTTTGCATTCATAATGCCCAGCGCCTCGGCGGCCAGCGCCTGCGGGCGGATGGTCAGCGGGGCCTTGGTCATCACCTGCGCGGCCGTATGCTTCAGCAGCCCGTCTTCCATATGACGCCGCAAATCCCCGTCCGTGATGATGCCAGTGAGCTTGTCCGCCGCATTCGTAACGCCCACGCAGCCCAAACGCTTGTTCGTAATCTCCAGCAGCACCTCCGGCATCAGCATGGCTTCCGCCACCAGCGGCATCGCGCTGCCCGCATGCATTACCTCATTCACACGCTTCACCGCCTTGCCCAGCGAACCGCCGGGGTGCAGCACCGCGAAATCCTCGCGCGTAAAGCCGCGCATCTCCAGCAACGCCACCGCCAGCGCATCACCGAGCGCCATCATCATGGTAGTAGACGTCGTCGGCGCCGCGATGGGCGAGGCCTCCGCCACTTCCGGCAGCACCAGCGCAATGTCAGACGCCTCCGCCAGCACCGAGCCGCCGCGCCGCACCATGCAGATCAGCGGAATGGAAAAGCGTTTGCAATGCTGAATAATATCCGCCAGCTCCGGCGTCTCACCCGAATTCGACAGCGCCAGCACGCAATCGCGTGCGCTTACCATACCTAAATCGCCATGGCTCGCCTCCGCCGGGTGCACGAAATGCGCGGGCGTGCCGGTGGACGCCATCGTCGCCGCGATTTTGCGCGCCACATGCCCGCTCTTGCCCATGCCGGTAGCGATCACCCGTCCGCCGCTATCGACCACTTGCGCAATGCGCGCCACGCTTTGCGTAAACGCGCCGTCCAGCGCCGCGCTGAGCGCCTTGAGGCCCGCGATCTCCTGCTCCAGCACCGCGCGACCCAGGCTAGCGGCGTCTGGTATGGAAGGTTTTGTCTTTTTTTGCTGCATACCGCTAATTAGCCTTATTTCCTCGCTTTATTCCAGCACATCTTAAGCACCAATAATCATTGAAAGCAAAAGACGTAATTGCCTGATATCGCGTTCGCTTAAACGCCCCATAATCCCTAACAGACGATTTTGCATTACGGTAGCAACTACGGCTTTAAATCGGCTGGGCTTTGTTAAACCTGCTTTCTCCCAATCTAGCAACACCGCTTCTCCCAATGCCTTTTGAGGGGTAAGACGGCTTGACAATGCAAGCACTAACACATCTGCGCGTTGTTGTTGATAAACGGGAGAATTGATAACAACGGCGGGGCGTTCTTTATGCCCGTCTTTACCCGCATAAGGAAAAGAAACCCGCACCACATCACCAAACACAGGCACGGCAATGTCAGTCATTGTCCCATGCTTCTGCGGAAAGCGAGAAGAAATCTTCCGTCAATGTATCCTTATGCTGATAACGCGCATAGAGATAATCGATAAAATGCTCCACGGCAAGCTGACCGGGGCGCGGCGTCATATGGAAGACGGGCTGCTGAAGCATACGGCCGCGCAGG